>OFMT01000037.1_pt1 | contig 133597 bp, 113 predicted proteins | sample 1541891 | NCBI WGS metagenome assembly OFMT01 (sample SAMN04209230, study PRJEB22552) | human gut metagenome | biome: gut; material: feces | host: Homo sapiens | place: USA: Oklahoma | reverse complement strand
GTTCTCGCTTTAAGATTCCCCAAAACCCTTCCATAGGACCATTATCGATACATTTGCCCACCCGAGACATGCTTTGTACCATCCCGGCAGCCTTCAGTTTGGCATGGAAACTTCTGTTGGTATATTGAAATCCTCGGTCGCTATGAAATAGCGGATGGGCCTCTGGATTGGAAACAATGGCTTGATGGAAGGTATCGAATACTAAGGAATTGTCATTTCTATCACGAATTACGAAAGAGACAATTCTTCGATCATATAAATCAAGGATGGCACTCAGGTATAGTTTATGAACCTCATTTCCCAGATAATACTTAAATTCTGTAACATCTGTAAGCCATTTTTCATTAGGGGCCGTTGCCGTAAAATCTCTCTGAAGGAGATTTTCTGCTATAAATTGCGGAGTTGAAGCTCGACGGGTACATCCGTGGCTGCGATACTTAATGGTGGACTTGATGTTTGCTTCTCGACAAATTCGGAGCACTCGTTTGTCATTGAGATGTATGCCGTAATACCTTTCCATATCGTCTCGAATTCGGCGATAGCCTTTGTCCGGATAAGCCCGATGAATTTCTTCTACCTTTTCCGCAATCAACCTGTTTTCTTGTTCCATCGCAGGAATTTGGCGATGAAGCCATTTGTAATAAGCAGCTCGAGTTACTTTCCCTAATTGACATAAAGCTGAAATAGGATAGCCATGCTCCGCGTGCTCTTCTTGAATAGCCAGATAAATATGAAGCTTTTTTAATCGGTTCAGTCCCGCCTCCTCTCTATTTCGTCCAATTTTTTTAAGAAGGAAATCTCCATTTCCGCTTGTTTTCGCTTAGCTCTTTCTAGCTTGAGTTCGGCACGTAATCTTTCTACTTCCGTAAGTTGGTCTTCAGGTTTTCTTTTTCCGCGATTATCTTGTAAGGCATCAAGACCACCGGCCTCGTATTTCAGCGTATAGCTACGCGCCTGTTGGTAGGAAATGCCGTACTTTACCGCAGCTTCTGAGTAATTATGGTCATGGGCAATACAATACTGAACAATTTCAACTCGCTCATCAAATGTTGTTTTTCTGCCTTTCGTCATGATAGAAAATCCTCCTGTTCCGGAAGCTTTCAGCTCCTCATGACTATTATACTGCTTAATCCATGTGCGTAGTTGTTTTGATCCTCTCAAACCAAATCTTTGGCAGATAACAGACAGAGATCCTTCATGATTCAGATAAGCGGTTACCGCCTGAACTTTACATTCACGGGAATAGTGCTTATTCCCCGTATATAAAAAAGCATCGATACCATTCCCGTTATAACCACAAATCCAAGCTCGGACAGAAGATGGGGCAACGGACAGACGCCTGGCAGCCGCATGGATAGATTCTATCCCATGGAGGATGCTTTTGACGGTATGCAATTTCTCTTGAGCACATATCTTTGTTTTTCGCATTAAAAATACTCCCCTTCAAGCAGCATGAGATTTATTATTTCTCATGTCTACCTAAAGGGGAGCATATCAGTCTATCGTGACAGGGATTTTCTTCATCTATAAAAGTTCTGATTAAAAGGAGCCGCCGCGGCCGCCATGGCCGCCTCCGCCGCCTCCCAAATTGAAGCTTCCCGGTCCGCCGTCATCGTCATCGCGAGGACGAACTTTGGGAATGCGCTGTACCGTGAGGAATAAGAAGGTATCGGTCTGCTCGGACAGATGGAAGCTGTGCGAATCAAAGTACGTATCGGCAGCCGTGGCCCGCTTGACGTTGCTCATCCTCATGATGAGGTAGCTGCGGAAAATCATGGCAGCCAGCGCGGCCAAAACAGCAGCCGTCGCCAAATTCAGCCATTGAAAGGCATCGGACTTATCATAAGCCTTGCCCTGATCGTTATAGTAAGCCAGGAGCTGTCCCGATGAATGGGCATACTCTTCAAAGGCCTCCATGTAATGGCCCTTCTTCAGAAGGGGCAGGACGGCATCTTCGATATGCTTCAGCCCGTCGGTGTCGCTGATCTTGTCGCGCATCGTCCGGTCGGTCACGATATACCACTGGCGCTGGTCCATCGCTACCACGAAGACCATATTACCGTTTTTCCCGTCGCCGTACTGTTCATCAAGGACGTGGTCGGCATAGTCACCGATCTTCATGCCGTGAGTCGATGGCACGATGTAGACGGCCAGGCGCACATCGTAGGTAAAGTTGACGTTCTTTAACGCCCTCTCCAGTTGGCTTTGCTGCGATTTCGTAAGGACGCCGGCTTGATCGACGACGTTGGGAACCCCTTCTGCCGCCAGGGCCGTCCCCATGAGAATCAAAAAGGACAGGACGAAGAGAGCCGTCCGCATGATAGTTTTCAACACAAGACTCCCCCCTTATATCGGCCACGGCTTACTGCCCATGATGGAGTGGACAATCAGATAGAACACCGGCAGGGTAACCAGCATGGCAATCAGAAAGGCCCAATAGGATTTCACCTTATCGTAAGGCAGGGATCCGACGAAGCGGCCCGTCTGGCCATTCATCATAAAGGTGTAGGGTTTGTCCTGATAGCGCGTCGTCAAGATCCATACCGGCGCCATGGCGTATTCCACCGAGTCTTCATCCTTATGGACGAAGCCTCCTTCCATGAAGCGGCGCTGATGATTGACGACGGTATTGCTGAGGAGGTTGAAAGAGCTTTTCTCCAAGCGGGCATCGGCCCGGGGCACGGCAGATTCGGCATCGACGTCGTACTTATCGGCCAAGCAGCCGGCAAAGTAAGCCGAATTAAAAGGCACGATTTCACTGTAATCGAAGGGCTCGATACTCTCCATATAGAGGTCATTGATTTTCTTGCTGCCGTCGACGGGAATCCGATGGAAGGTCAGCTGACCGGTCCGGTTGCACTGATAGACCCGGGTTTCTACGATGCGTTCATCTTCCATCTCGAGATACGAATCGTCTTCGGCCCGAAAGGAGGCCGACGCCGTGACCTTGGCATTGAACAGCCAAAACGGGACGTACATCGGCTGGACGTCTTCGATGCGGTTGTTCACCGTAAAGGCCTTGGGAAGCAGCCAGTGGCCCCGATAAAATCGTTTCAAGGCGGCCACGGCTTCGTCTTTCGTCTTTTTAAAGGGAATGATGAAATCGGGCCGCAACATGCCGGAAAAGCGGCTGGGAATGAGGGTCGGGTTGCCACAGTAACAGCACTCCGTAGCCATCGTATTTTCGTCGCAGACGATTTCCGCCCCGCAGGACGAGCAGGTATAGCCCTTCAGCCGGGCCGCTTCCTCGTCGCTCCACTCGTTGCCGGCCTTGTCGGTCTGCCACTTGGCCTGTCGGGCCGCATCGGCTTCGGCGGCCAACTGTTCCTTTTTGGCGTACAGACCTTCCAATACGGCGACGTCGAATTTCGTGCCGCAGTAATCGCAGGTGACGGTCTGCGCTTCAGGCTTAAATTGAATGGGCGCCCCGCAATGAGGGCATTTATAACTGACTGACGTATCCGCCATGGGAATCACCTCATCCTTCAGGCTTCTTCGTTCCGCAGTTCATGCAGAATTTCCCCGTGTTGGCCGTACCGCACGACGGGCAGGTCCAATCGGAAGACGCCGGTTTCGGCTGACCGCAGTTGGTGCAGAACTTTCCTTCGTTGCCGCTGTGGCCACAGGACGGGCAGGTCCAGGCTGCGATGGGTTCCGGTTTCGGTTTTCCACAGTTCATGCAGAATTTTCCCGTATTGCCGGTTTGACCGCAGGAACAAGTCCAGCCATCTTCGGGTGCCGGAGCACTTGCCGGCGGAACCGGTGACGGCGACGTTTGCTGCGCCTGTTGACGGGCCGCCAGTTCCTGTGCCAGGCCGGCGCCGGCCTGACCGGCCATATTCATGCCCATGTAGCCCATGGCAGCGCCCATAGCGCCTTCGTTGCCGGCCGCGGTCCGCATGGAATCGGCCGTAGCGTCGACCAAGGTCCCCAACCCGATATCGGGGCGCCCCATGGTCATGCCCATCTGGGCTTTCTGGATCTTTTCTTCGTCTTCTTCATTGGCCTTGACGCTGTTCATCCCGATGGAGACGATTTCAATGCCTCGCAAATCGCGCCACTTCGGCGACAAGACGTCGTTTAAGGCCTTGGTCAGTTCTTCCGTATGACCCGGAAGCTGGGAATAATCGATGCGCAGGGCCGACAGTTTGGCAAAGGCCGGTTGAAGGGCCGTGAGCAGTTCCGACTTCAGCTGGCTGTCCAGGCGGCCGCGGTCATAAAAATCAGCTTCATTGCCGGCGACGTTGGTATAGAATAAGATGGGGTTTACGATATGATAGCTGTACTCGCCAAAGCAGCGCAGGCGCACCAAGAGGGCCAGACCCGTCGTATCGTCATAGGTCTTAAAAGGTACTTCACTGGGCGTGCCGTACTTATTGCCGATGATTTCTTTTAAGTTGAAATAATAGACCCGCTGGTCTTTCCCGGCATCGCCGCCAAAGGTAAAACGCTCCTTCATCTGCTGGAGGACCTGGTGCAGCATTTCGCCTAAGTCACCGGCATAGTCGCCGGAAAAGATGGACGGTTCCGTCGACGTATCGTAGGTATATTCCCCCGATTCGGCACAGACTTCGACGACCTTCCCCGACTCGACGATCATCATGCACTGGCCGTCGTTGACGGCGATGCGCGAGCCGTTGGAAATGATGTTGTCCTCACCGGACGTGTTGCTGCTGCGGCCGAACCGGCTGATTCGCTTTTGGCCCTTGGCCATCAAGATCGTTTCGTTCAGGCTGTCGCAGTAAAAGAACTCTTTCCACTGGTCGCCCAGTACACCGCCTGCGGCACCGATGGCCGCCTTAATTAAGCCCATAAAAAATACCTCCTGTTCATGTATATCATTTTACATTGCTTCTATGTTGCATCCAGCGGCGGCTGCCAAAGAGCAGGACCGCCAAGAGACAGACCATCAGACAGACGGCTATCAGGCTGTGAGGATTAAAATGAATGAGGTCGTATCCCAACCAGACTTCCATACAGACGGCGAGGATTTTCCCGCCCATGGTAGCTGCGCCGTGTTCGGCAAAGCTGATGCGGCTTAAGGCGGCAAAGGCCGTGACCACGAAGTTGGGAGAATAAGGAATGGCCCGAAAGAAGAAGACCAATTTACAGTCGATTTGCCCGTTGAGCTTTGACAGCCAGCGGCTCTTATCGACTAAGGCCTGGGCCTTATGGCGAAAGACGTAGCGCATGATGATGAAGGCCAGTACGTTGCCGATGACCTGGCCGGCCCAGGAAATGAGAATTCCCGGCACGAGGCCGAAGAGGATGCCGTTGACGGTGACGAATTGGACCGACGGCAGACCGGTCATATTGGTCAGAACGATGAGCAAGATCATGATAAACACGGCGACACTGCCGAAGGAAGAAATATAATCGGTCAGGCCCGGAATATCGTGCTGTACCGTCAGCTGCCACAAGGTGCTGTAAAAAGACGGAATGAACCAGTGAATGGAAAGACAGATGGCGACCAGCAGCACCAGTGTCAAAGGCTTCATCAAATTAGCAAGCATCGTTCGATTCATAGAGTGTCCCACTTCCCATAATTATAGTTTCACTATTAATTTCATTTTATAGCAAACAGACCAAAGGCACAAGCTAAAAACGGCATTTTCCGCCACGAGTTATCCCGCTGGTATCGACCGCAGAAAGAAGGCTTCCGCAGGCCTCCGGTCAGGGATAGAGCACTAAGCGAACGTCCATATCCCCCTGCGCTAAAAAGTCAGTCACGGCCTGACGGGCCACGGCCAGTGCTTCCTCTTTGGGATAGCCGAAAATCCCTGCGGAAATGAGGGGAAAGGCGATGGACTTACACTGCGCGTCGGCGGCAAGGTCTAAGGCCGTCCGGTAACAGCTGTAGAGCAGGTCCTTCTCGCCTTGCGTCCCGCCCTGCCAGACGGGCCCGACGGTATGGATGATGTATTTGGCCTTCAGGCCGTAACTGTCCGTTAAAACCGACTGCCCCGTCGGACAAGGGGCTTTCGCCAGGCATTCGGCCTGAAGCTCCCCTGCCCTTTCTCCGGCGGCGCGAAAAATAGCCCCACAGACGCCGCTTCCGGCGAGTAACTGAGAATTAGCCGCATTGACGATAGCGTCGGTATCCATGGTGACGATATCGCCGTGAACGATTGAAAAAGCCATCTTTCTCCTCCCTTTCCCTACATGATCCAAGGTTACCCCGACGTAAGGACCTGACCCCAAAGTGCCCTCTTTCGCCAGGTCAAAAAGTAAATTATAATAAACATAATCAAAATTAGGAGGTCATAGTATGAATAAAAAAGCCATTGTCTTATCGTTGTCCCTGGCAGCCCTTTCCTGCCTGCCCTTAAGTTCGTCCCTGGCCGCCGGCATTCCGGCCTTTAAGAGCAATAAGGCCATGACGGAATACTTTTGGAACGAAGTCTTTAATAAGCACAACACGGCCGTCATCGACAGTATGGTCGGTGCCGATTACAAACAGCACAGCCCGGAATTTGCCGACGGCAAAGCAGCCTTTAAAAACGGCGTCACAGACTTCTTAAAAGCCTATCCGAACAGCACGGCCGTCGTCAAACACATCGGCGCCGACGGCGATCTGGTCTTCATCCACAACCACATCAAGCTCGATAAAAAGGACCGCGGCCAGGCTGCCGTCGACATCTTCCGCATCAAAGACGGAAAGATCGTCGAACATTGGGACGTCATCCAGGATATCCCGGAAAAAGCCGCCAACGACAATACGATGTTTTAAGCAAAAAGGACTGTCATCAAAGGCAGTCCTTTTTTGTTATACGTCGTCCATCCAGCCGTTGATGGATTCCATGATAGAAATTAATTTATTGCCGCGGTCGGTCAGGCCGTACTCGACGGCCGGCGGCACCCTGTCGTAGACTTGTCGGCGAACCAATCCATTGCGCTCAAAGACATGCAGGTTTTCGGCCAGCACCTTGGCGCTGATGCCCGGCATCTGGCGCTGAAGCTGGGCAAAGAACAAGGGCCCGTCGGCTAAGGCCAAGAGCAGCGATGTCCGCCACTTGCCCTTGATGATGCTGATAAAGCAGTCAAAGGGGCAGTCATACGTTTTTTGATCAAAAGTATACATCGGTCTAGGCGTCTTCGTCCCAAGCGTTGATGACGACCGGTTCCGTTTTCAGCATGGCGGCCTGTTCGGGGCTGAAGTGACGGCCGTCGATGACGGCTTCATAGACGTATTCTTTAAAATACTTCGCCGAGCAGACGAAGTAGCCCTGATCGCCGACGTCTTTTCCCCAGGAATTTTCGATTTTCCAGCGGTCGGCCTTGCCGTCAGCATCGAAGTGGACGCCCGTAAGCAGCATGGCATGCGTCGCCGAACTGCTGCCGTACTGCAGGCGTTCGCCCTTGGGCATATCCGTCGAAAAACCACCCAATAAGGCTTCATATTGGACGGAGTCCGGATCCCAGACGCCGTCCTTTCGAGCGCCGAAGGCTCCGGCATCGCAGGCAAACCATACGGCCTGGCCGGCTTTGAGCTGCTTGATGCACAGTTCTTCCAGCTCTTCCTGGGACAGGTGGAGGGCCTTCATATCGGAATCGGACATATTTTCAATGCCGTGGAATTGGATAAGCCGATGGAGGGGTTTATCCGGCGTCGGTTCGTGGATGACCGGCACGTAGTCGCGAAGGGACATACCGACGTACTTTTGGTAAAATTCCTGAGGCGTCAGATTCCGATCTTCGTGGTAGACCTTGTCCTTGTCGCGATAGGCAAAGTCAAAGGTCTGGACGGGCTGGCCAAAGGCAATGCATTCAGCCTTATAAATTTCAGCCAGCATTTCCTGTTTCCGGGCATAGGGATCTTTTCCGGAAAGGACCAATTCCCGCAGCTCCATGGCGTCTTTTCGCAGGAGGCGGTTCATCATGGCCACGAAGCGGTCCGTATGATCCGACTGGTACGATTCGGGCTGGACCTGTTTGGGGACGACGCCGTATTTTTCGATGAGGTCGACGGCTTCCGTCCAGTAGCCTCCGTCGGTCATGCCGCGCAGGACGTACTGCATGAGCTGGCCTTTGATTGGTTCTTGGGCGTTGTCGATGACCATGTCCAGGAAGTTGTTGGCCTTTTCTAATTTATCATAAAAAGAGAGGTAATTCTGCGACAGTTCGAAGTGGTCCAAATGGCAGGTTTCAGCCACCTTTTCCCGGAGGATATTGAGGGCCGCAAAGAGCCAGCAGCGACCCGATTTCTGCTGGGCCGTAATGCCCCGGGTCACGACTTCGACGGAAAAGGCGCCTTTTAACTTGGCGCCCGCCGCCGGAACGTAGGCAAGCTCAGCCATATCGGTCTTAGCCAGGGCCGAATGAAGGACCTGGGCGCCCTTATCGGACGCATAGGCTTGATGAAAGCCCTGTAAGAGCTCTTTCGTAATTTCTTTCATGGTACCTCCTATTTTTGTAACGTATAGGCCCGTTTGGCGATTTCAACGACCGTTTCGCAGGCTTTGACCAACGATTCGATGGGTAGGTATTCGAAGCGGCCGTGGAAGTTGGCGCCGCCCGTAAAGAGATTGGGGCACGGCAAGCCGCGGAAGGAGAGCTGAGCCCCGTCAGTACCGCCGCGGATGGGAGCCACTTCGGGCGTAACGCCGACGGCTTCCATGGCCGTCTTGGCCAAGTCGACGACATCCATGTGGCCGTCTTCGATTTTTTCCAGCATGTTATAGTAGACATCCCGTTCGTCAAGGTCTACCGTCCCCTGGCCGTACTTGTCGGTAAAGAGGGCTGCCATCTGCCGCAGGAAGGCTTTTCGCTGTTCAAACTGCTTCCGGTCATGGTCACGGATGAGGAGGTGCATGGTGCACGTTTCGACGTCGCCGTTGACCTTGTAGACGTGGAAGAAGCCTTCGTGGCCTTCGGTGTATTCTGGTTTTTCTCCGGCCGGCAGGAGCTGCTGCCATTCGGAAGCCATAGTCAGGGCATTGCGCATCTTGCCCTTGGCATCGCCGGTGTGGACGCTGCGGCCGTGGAAGGTAATGGTCCAGTTGGCAGCGTTGAAGTTTTCGTATTCAAGACCGCCCAATTCGCCGCCGTCGACGGTATAGGCAAAGTGAGCACCGAATTTTTCAACGTCGAACAAAGCGGCACTGCGCCCCGTTTCTTCATCCGGCGTAAAGCCGACGCGGATCTTGCCGTGCTTGATTTCCGGATGCTGGATTAAATATTCGACGGCGCTGACGATGGCCGTGACGCCGGCCTTATCGTCGGCACCGAGGAGGGTCGTGCCGTCGGTGAACAAGATGTCCTGGCCCTTATATTTCAAGATTTCCGGAAAGGCTTCCGTCGAAAAGACGATGTTCTTTTCTTCATTTAAGACGATATCCTTGCCGTCGTAATTATCTTTGCGGACGACTTTAATGTCCTTGCCCGAGGCATCGGGGCTGGTATCAACGTGAGAAATGAAGCCGACGACGGGGCCGTCGACACCGTTGGCCGGGAGGGTCGCCATGACGTAGCCATGGTCGTCGATAGATACATCCGTCAGGCCGAGGCCGTTCAATTCGTCGGCTAAGGCTTTGGAAAGGACGAGCTGTCCCGGCGTACTGGGGCAAACGGCGTCGTTTTCTTCATCCGACTGGGTATCAAAAGAAACGTATTTCAAAAAACGATTGATCAATGCATCGCGATGGAGCATGTTAACACTTCCTTTTCTGTACTACAATACTACGCTTTCTATTATAGCAAAAAAGAAGGATCGCTGCATTAAGGCCGGCCTGACCTTTCTGCGCAATCCTTCTTATAACGTATCTTACAGCACTTTGACTTGCTGATTCTTTTCACCGAATTGTTCCATCAGCAGGTGTTTGATGGATTCCCGGTCGGTCCCCTTTGCTTCTTCCTGTTTGATCAGTTTATAGGCGCCAAACAAGGGCGACGGGCCGATTTCAGAGCTGAAGAAGCCGATGCCCTGATTCCAGGCAATGAGTTCGAAGACGTCATCGAGGGCCCGGGAATCGATGCCGTGGATATAGGCTTTGACCAGTTCCCGCACGGCCTGGCGATGGCGGCCGGCGCCGACGGCATTAGCTAACGACAGCATGAGGCGCATTTCATAGGGCAGGTAGTGGCGTTCGTCGTTCCACGTTTCATCCCAAAATTCGACGGCAATGCGGCCCAGGTTCTTATCGATGATGGGGAAATTCAAGAGCGCTGCCGGGCCGAAAGGCTTCTTGCCCGACGCAGCCTTCGCTTCCCGGCGGTAGAACCAGATGTGGTATTCATGAGGCTGTACTTCTTCGACATGATATTCAAAGCCCCGGTCGGTCATGGCTTCATAGAGCGGATAAGGTTCAAAACTCTGGATGAGGTGCAGGCCGCTGCCGGCTTCCACCTGATCGGCCTGTTTGAAGAGACCCTGGGAAAAATTGCCCTTGGCCTGACGCAAATCGACGACTTTAAACTGTTCTTTTTTATCTTTCCATTCGTTATACATACCAATACCTCCTAACGAAATCTCGTAACTTTGTCTAAGCTCTCGCTTGATGATCTTATCCTAACAGATTTCCCTTAGAAGGTACGTTGCTTTTCTAACATTTTTTGATTTTTATTTTCATTTCATAAAAAAAAGCCTCGCCCATCTCGCCAAAGCCCCCGCCTATCGACTGGCGAGACAGCCGTCCTTACAAGGTGTCTCCCCATAGCCTTTCATGGCCTGGACGCTGACAGCTTCATGCCCGCCAAATCGTCCCGCATCGATCGCAGCCACTGAATATCCTTACTCAGGCGGTACTGCAGGAGATACCCTTCATAGGCCGTCATCAAGAAGCGCGACGCCGATTCGGCCTGCCCTTCGGCGATGCCCGACCGGAGCAGGACCTTTTGAAACAAGGCTCGTATCTTTTCCAGTCCCTGCAAAAAGGCCTTGGCCAGATCCGGTTCCGTAAAGGCGATTTCCATGCCCAATACGGAAAAGGGGCAGCCATAAAAATGACCGGCCTCGGCTTCTTCGATCATGACCGAGACGACGCTGCGAATAAAGGACTCCCAAGTCCCTTCCCGGGCGGCAAAGCCTTCCATCATGCCCAAGACCTGTGTTTCATAAAAGTCGGCCGCGGCAAAGCCGACGTCTTTTTTGCTCTTGAAATAAAAATAGAACGAGCCCTTGGTCACGCCGGCCGCCGTCAAAACATCCTGGACCCCGGTTGCCGTATAGCCTTTTGCCCAAAACAGGCCGGCAGCCTGGCGGATGATTTTTTCTTTCGTTTCTTCACCTTTTGTCATAACGCGTTCCTCCGCTGTTACTATACCGAAAATACAGGGGAAATGCAATACAAGTATTGACAAAATAGACCGCTTAGTCTATAAATAGACCAAGTGGTTTATTTTTTTATCAAAAGGAGTACCTCATGAATACGTCTACCCTGGCTGACACCATTTATCGTCAGGCCCGACTGGCCGGCTACGATGACTGCGGCATCATTCCCATCGACGAGATGGACGAGTACCAGGCACGCTTCCAAGAGCGGCTGGCAAAAGAACCGACGAGCCGCCCCTTTTATGAACGCATAGCACCCGGTATGGCTACGAAAAAGCGGTTTCCTTGGGCAAAATCGGTCATCATCTGCACCTGGTGGCTCGGTCGGCACCGCCTGCCCGAAACCCTGGAAGGGAAATACGCCAAGGCCTTCTTTCTTGCACCCCAAGCCGCCCTCCCTGAAAAGGAACTCCGTAAAAAAGATGCCTTTACGGACTGGCTGACGGCCCAAGGACTGCGCTGGGCCGGCGGCGAAAAGAGCTCGCACCTTCAAATCGGCGGCCTTCGCCATGCGGCCATGAGGGCCGGACTGGGCATTATCCGCAAAAATAATTTTCTCTACACCGAACGCGGTTCCTTCGTCATGCTCGAAGGCTTCGTCATCGACCAGCCCTGTGAACTCCGCCAACATCACGATATAAAGCCCTGCGCAGCTCAATGTCATCTCTGCCAGGACCATTGTCCGACCTGCGCCCTGTCGGCCCCCTTTACCATGAATCCCTTGAAATGCGTTTCTTTTTGGAATACCTTCGGTAAGAGCCAGCTGCCGCCGAATATCCCGGAAAAAGCCATGGGCAACTGGATTGTCGGCTGCGACGCCTGCCAAAACAGCTGCCCCTATAACCGGATTCCGGCAGCCAAACCGGAAAAAGAAATCCCGGAAAGGATCAACCGAGCCCTGCCCTGGCTTGATCCGCCAAAGCTGAAAACGGCACCGGATGCCGTCTTACAGGAAGAGATCCTACCCTTATGCGACGATCACATCCAGTCCGACGAACTCGATACCCTCCGTCACAGCGCGGCCCGTTATCTTCGCAATCAGACCCGGCCGTAAGGACCTTATAAAGAGCTTCGCAGGCTGTAGACGAGGATTTTTTCTTTTTCATCGCCGTCAAAGAGGTCGCCGCAGTCGATGGATTCCTCGGCCATGAGGCGCAGATGGTGGTTGAGAAAGTCTTCCACGTCTTCATAGGGATAGTAAAAGAAGATGCGCAGGGGCCGCGGCCGACGCTGGAGGGAATCGAAGATTTGTCCCAAGACCCGCTTCAGCGTATGCAGGGCAAAGGGGTTGAAGAAAAAGCAGCAGTCCGTTTCATCGGGCAGTTCATACTCCGCCGCATCGGCCAGGATGAAGGACACCCGGCTTCGGGCGGCAGCGCTCTTGGCATTGACCATGGCTTTTTGCCACAGCCGTTCATCGTATTCGATGCCGATAGAGCGGCAGCCGGTCTGATAGGTCATGAAGATACTGACCCGTCCTTTGCCGCTGCCATAGTCGACGAGGGTATCCTTTTTTCGGATATAGCCGCTGTTGGCCAGGCGTTCGAGGACGCTGTAATCCGTCGGTTCATAAGGGTGATGTTCCCCATCAGACTGGCTGTCGTCGCGGCCAGCCGTCTTGATTTGTAAAAGTTGTTCCCATTCTTGTTCCGTCATATTTTGTCTCCTTCTCCGTTGTCTTCCTCCTATTATACACCATTCCCGTTTTTACACAGGCCTTACCCTTTCATCACAAAAGATTGATGTCGCCTTGGTAAAATGGATTGAAATATGCAGGAGGTGCATGAATATTATGAAAAAACAATGGAAACGCTGGCTTGCCCTGGGACTGACCCTTACCGCCCTGGGAAGCATCAGCATTAGTGCCCAAGACGTCGAACCGACGGCCTACATCGTCCACGCCGACGCCTATCAGCTGCCCTATAAGGGTAATGAAAAAGCCTTTAACCATCACATCAACCCCGGTTACGGCTCGGCCCTGGTCCTGAAATCCATCAAGGCCAACGGCACGATGGAATTTTATGCCATCACCGACCGCGGTCCCAACGGCGACATCCCGACGTACGTCAAAAATGGTAAAAAGATGTCCGGGAAATTCTTCCCGACGCCGAACTTCACGCCCAGCATCGGCATCATCAAAGTCGATCCGGCCAAACATCGTGCCGACATCATTTCTTCCATTCCCTTGAAAGTAAACGGCAAGCCCATCAGCGGCAAACCGATTCCGTCGGGACTTACAGGCTCGACCAATGAAGTCGCCCTGGACTTCAACATGAAGGACCTCGGCACCGACCGCAACGGCCTCGACACGGAAGGGATCTCCCTCGATAAGGACGGCAACTTCTGGATCAGCGACGAATACGGTCCCTTCATTGCCAAAGTCGATAAAAAAGGCAATATCCTTGAAAAATACGGCCCCGGCATGGGCCTCCCCAAAATCTTAGCCGACCGCGTCCCCAACCGCGGCAGTGAAGGCGTTACGGTCGATGAAAAGGGCCACGTCTTCGCCCTCATCCAAAGCCCCCTCGATGTCGACGGCAAAACGGCCAAGACGGCTAAATACACACGTATCGTCGAACTCGACCCGGTAACGAAAGAAACGACGATGTATGCCTATCCCGTCGACACGGGCTATAAGAACACCGGCGCTGCAAAAATCGGCGATATCACATCCATCGGAAACGGCCAGTTCCTGATGATCGAACAGGGCAAACAGCACGGCGAAATGCAGAACCTGATCTACAAAGTAGACCTCAACGGCGCAACGCCCATCCCCGATAACGGCGATCTCGAATACGGCCGCCTGGACGGCAAGATCGTACCGGCCAAGAAAGAACTGGTCCTCGACCTTCGCGCTCAGGGCTGGAACATCGAAAAGGCTGAAGGCCTGGCCCTCTTGCCGGACCGCAAGACCATCGCCGTCGTCAACGACAATGATTTCGGCATGGACATCGATGTCAAAGACCCGGCCGTCGCCGATCCGGAAGTATCGGACTACACCTACGACAGCGACAAAAAGGCCATGATCTACGACAAGGACAATAAGGTTCATGACGTCAAGATCAGCCTCAAGAAAAACGCTCCGGCAGAACAAGAAAGCCAGATCTGGTTCTTCACCTTGCCGAAAGCCTTATAAGACAGTTCATCATCACTCAGCCAAGCCTCCAAATGGGTGAGATAAAAAACGCAGCAACTTCGATGTTGCTGCGTTTTTTGGTGCCCCCCTTCCCCTCTTGTAAAAGACTCACGATGATCACGGATATCGTTTTCTTCATGGCTACCCGATGCGTGGAATGGCCGCTCATTGACGGCGAAAGAAAAGACCACTCCTGGCTGAGTGGTCTTTATAAGATTCTTGATGGAGAAGGATTAGAATAAGAATACGAACTGAGCCCGCGTCAGTTCTTCCGGATCTTTGCCGTCGCCGTCTTTCACTTTCGAAGCGAAGGACTGTCCGACCTGGAACTGAGCATTTTTGGCAAAGGTATAGTCGATGCCGACACCCCAGGATTCGAGGTTATCCAATTTGCCAATCCGCCGCCAAGAGTTGGTGGCACCAAAAGCGCCTACAGCATAGGCACCGTCCTGGGCATTGATGTATTCAACCCAAATATCCCAGGTCTTGGGCGTAGCCATGACGGCCTTGCCGTAAGTCAAGCGGCCGATCCAAACGCCGGCCGAATCTTCGTTACCGCGGGCCGTGGAGATAGCCTTGTCGTAACTGACGCGTTCGTAGTTAGCCAAAAGCTTCCAGTCCCGGCCGAAGAGGAAGCTTGCATAAGCACCCCAGAGATCATCGAGGTTGGCGTCCTGGAAGGAGTTGTAGTACGTACCGATGGCCGTGCCGTTGCCGAAGGAACCTTCGATGAGACCGTACCCCGTCTTGGCCCCTTCAACCGTGTCGGACCCTGCAAGTTTGCCCTTCTTGAATTTACCGTAACCGGCCGCAGCCTTGAAGCTGTCGCCTTTATAAGCCAATTCGGCGCGGTCGAAGATATCGCCGTAGTTATAGCCATAGGCGTTGTTGCCGCCGAGGACATATCTATCCGTACGGCCGACGCTGAGGTTCCAAGATTTGCCGCCAAAATTATAGTCGACTTTAGCGATATCGGTCAGGATATCGTTTTCATCTTCAGCGGCGCCATTATCCGCGAAGGAGTGGTAATCGCTGCTGATACCGTAAGTAACCTTCGTGCGGTCGTTAACCTGTGCGTTAGCGCGGAGGCGAATACGATAATCCCAAGATTTATCATTTTCTTTGTTGTTTTTCTGATACCGATAACGAAAACGGGCGTCACCGGTCAGTTTCACGTTACCGACGCGGTTTTCGAGAGTACTGACGCGAACGCCGAGGTTATTGAGTTCATCGGCGAATTCATCGGCCAATTTGTTGATGAGGGCACGCTGTTCGACAGAGGCTTTATCCATGTGAGCCATCGCTTTGGCAACCATTTCAGCGGCTTCGTAACGAGTAATGTTGCGCTGGCCCTGGAAGTGTTCCCCATCAACCCCCTGGATGATGCCGGCGTCGGCCAATTCTACAACCGATTTATAAGCCCAGCTATCGGACGGTACGTCGACAAAGGGGTTGGCCGCGAAAGCACAAGTTACGCCAACGGCCATGGTTACTGTAAGCGCTGCTAATACTTTGGATTTCATGAGTCATAACCTCCTATTCGATTCAAGATGAAGTTTCTGTAGGCCTTACACAGTTACCAGTGAATGTCAAAACATAGGTTCAAGGGTTCATGGTCGGTTTGTTCGGGTTTCCTCGCTTTCACGGCCTTAAGGTTTGTCTGTTCTATGGGGAGTGTGCTGCCTTTCTTCGTACAACACTCATTGTAATGATTATACATTTTGTATTGTAACCTGTCAAAACAAAGTATCTTATGGAAAATCTCTTTATTTTTAAATATCGGCTTCAGTAAGCTATTTCAGTTTGTGAATGTACTAACTTTTGCTCTTTACATCGGAACCTGCCGCACAAAAAAAGACCACCCATTTCTGAGTGGTCTTTGTAAGTTCCTTGATGAGGAAGGATTAGAATGCGAATACGAACTGAGCGCGCGTCTGTTCTTCCGGATCCTTGCTGTCGCTGTTGCTGTCTTTGAGTTTCGAAGCGAAGGACTGCATAACCTGGAACTGAGCGTTCTTGGCGAAGGTGTAGTCAATACCGGCGCCCCAGGATTCGATGTTATCCATCTGACCGAATCTCCAGGAGTTGGTGGAACCGCCGATGAATGCACCGTCTTCAGCGTTGATGTATTCAACCCAAGCGTCCCACGTTTTCGGCGTAGCCATGACAGCTTTGCCGTAGGTCAGGCGGCCAATCCAAACGGTAGCCGAGTCTTCGTCGCCACGAACGGTGGAGTTGATATTGCTGTTGTAGTTGACGCGTTCGTAGTTAGCGAGGAGGTTCCAGTCTTTGCTGAAGTTGAGGCTTGCATAAGCGCCCCAGAGGTAATCGAGTTCAGTGCCACGTTTATAATTGTTGTAGTCATGGCCACTGGTGTTGAAGGAGTTGTAGTAACCGCCAATAGCCGAGCCATTGCCGAAGCGGCCTTCGATAACGCCATAAGCTGTCTTGGTACCAGCGAGGCTAACTGTTTGTTCATCACCATTTGCATCTGTATAGGTGTAGTCAAAACCTGCAATCTTGCCGGCCTTAAATTTACCGTAGCCAGCCGTAGCCATGAAGCTGTCGCCGCTGTACTTCAATTCAGCGCGGTCGAAGATATCGCCGTAGTTGTAACCATAGGAGTTGTTACCGCCGATGACGTATTTGTCCGTACGGCCAACGCTGAGGGTCCAATCTTTGCTGTTGCCGAAGCTGTAGTCGACTTTAGCGAGGTCAGTAAAGATGTTGTCGCCTTCGTTAGCTGCATTGTTGTCAGCAAAGGAGATGCTGTCCGTGCTGATACCGTAGGTAACCTTCGTATTGTCGTTGACCATGGCGTTAGCACGGAGACGAACACGATAATCCCAAGAATTGTCGTTTTCTTTGCTGTCTTTCTGGTAGCGATAACGAACACGAGCGTCACCGGTCAGTTTCACGTTGCCGACGCGGTTTTCGAGAGCGCTGACGCGAACGCCGAGGTTGTTGAGTTCGTCAGCGAATTCATCAGCCAATTTGTTGATGAGGGCACGCTGTTCGACAGAAGCTTTGTCCATGTGAGCCATGGCTTTAGCAACCATTTCAGCGGCTTCGTAACGAGTGATGTTACGCTGGCCCTGGAAGTGTTCACCGTCAACACCCTGGATGATGCCGGCGTCAGCCAATTCTACAACGGATTTGTAAGCCCAGCTGTCGGACGGAACGTCGACAAACGGGTTCGCTGCGAAAGCACAAGTTGCACCAACGGCCATAGTTGCTACGAGAGCTGCTAATACTTTGGATTTCATGAGTAATAACCCCTTTTCGATTTAAGATTGAGTTTCTGTGAGCCTTACACCATTACGGGCGAGAGTCGAAACGTATTCTTCAAGGGTTCATTGGCGAGTTGTCCTAGTTTCCTCTCTTTTACTGCCTTGAATCACATCGTTTGTCCGCTCTATCGGGCGAGTGCTGCCTGCCTTCGCACCACACTCACTGTAATGATTATACATTTTTATTTTTAACCTGTCAAAATAAGGTGCCTCGTGAAAAATTTCTTTATTTTTAAACATCGGCTTCATTAAGCCGTTTTTATTTGTGAATTTACTAACTTTTTACGATTTACCTCCGAGTAATTTTACATATTCATCCATTTCCCGTTTATTTATTCATTTCATGCAATATTTGTCAATTTATATTTCATATTGGGAATACATTTCACTTTGGTAACCTCATAACGTTTTAATAAAGCCGTCTCCGGTGATGAAACGGCTCAACTCATGCATTCTGCTGAAAATCAAAAAAAGGCCCTTTGATAAGTTCTATCGCTTATCAAAGGGCCTCTTCGATCATTGATTCTGCTGCAGGCTGTTGCGGAGCTCGGCGATTTCGTCGGCTAACTTCTGTTCTTCCGCTTCGTTCCGCTCGATGGTGATGGTGAAGGCCATGCCTTCATCGGCCCCTTCGGGCAGGAGTTCGACGGGAAATGGGAGTTCATGTTCATCATCATTCAAGACGATATAGGCTGTCTGTTCCGTAATGCGGTCGATGCTGCCGATGAGTTCTTTTTTCATCTTATTCATGCTCCTTTTCAATGCTGTACGACGAACCGTCGGTCTTAATGGTAATGACGCCGTTGCGGTCCGTCCGATAGACGTCGACATGGTATTTCTGAAGGGTCTTCAAGGTCGGTTCATGAGGGAATTTATAGGAATTATTGACGCCGCAGGAAATGGTCGCCGCCTGGGGGGCTACGGCCTTGATGAAGGCATCGGATGACGAGGTCTTACTGCCGTGGTGACCGACTTTCAGGATGTCGGCCTTGATGTCCTCTTTGAGGAGCTGGTCTTCGACTTCCTTCTGGGCGTCGCCGGTAAACAGCATGGAGAACTTGCCGTAAGTCATCTTGCAGACGATGGAGTTGTCGTTGGTCAGGCCGCTTTCCGATACACCCGTCGTATTATCCTTGGTGAAAATCGTGCCCGGCGAGAGGACCGTAAAGACGACGTCGTCACCGAGGGTCAGGCTGTCACCCTTTTTCAAGACCTTATAAGGGATCTGCTTGGCCTTGATGTTCTTTAAATAGTTGCGGTACATGACCGTATTGGCAACCTGGCCGTTATCGTAAATCTGTTTGATAGGAAAGGCTTTAAACAAGGCCGCCATGCCGCCCATGTGGTCGCCGTGGGGATGGGTGATGAGGACGGCATCGAGTTCTTTTACGTTGCGTGCCTTCAGCTGCTGTACTAAAGAATCGCGGCTGTCGACGTCGCCCGTATCGATGAGCATGTTCTTACCCTTATACTGGATGAGGGTGGCATCGGCCTGACCGACATTCAAGACCGATATTTTCAGGTCTTTATCGGAGTCGGTCAGGGACTGAACGGCACTGGCTCCGGACGAGGCCATAGACGTGACGCTGTTGGCACAACCGGCCAAAATGAGCATCAAGGTCAGTAACAGGGTTAAGGGAAATAACAAAAATCTTCGTTTCTTCAACTTACTTGCCTCCAATTAAGGGCTGCTGCAAAATGGGCAGGGCCAGATTTTTTTCGAGGTCGGCTAAGACGCTCGGTACGGCATCAGCCGTTTCCATAGGCGTAAATCCATAGGGGCCGCGGTCTTTGCGGCAGGCATCGCCAGCAGCGCCGTGGAGATAGACGCCGGCACAGGCAGCACTGCAGAGGTCGCTCATGCCCTGATGGGCCGTCATGGCGGCGATCATCCCGGTCAGGATATCACCCATGCCGCCGCAGGCCATGCCGGCATTGCCCGTCGGGTTGACGTAGACGTTGCCCGTCTTAGCCGATACGATGAGGGTCGGAGCCCCTTTGAGGACCAGGTTGACCTTCCAGTCGGCGGCAAAGGCCCGGGCTCTTCCGATGAGGTCGTCTTTAATCTCATCCAGAGAAAAACCGCTGAGGCGGGAAAATTCCGCCAGGTGGGGCGTCACGATGAGGCGGTGGCCTATGGCCGAGAGGAATTCTTTTTCACCGGCCAGGAGGTTCAAGGCGTCGGCATCGAGGACGACCGGGCAGGTTACCTGTTCCAGGACGCGCTTTAAAAAGTCCCGCGTCCCGTCGTCGCGGCCCATGCCCGGGCCCATGGCCAGGACCGACCAGTGGTTGCTTTCTGCGATGATGGACTCGGCATCGTCTGCCGTAAAGCAGTCGCCGGTCCCGACGCTCTTGACCATGACTTCCGGCTGGACACCGATGCAGTAGGGCCCGACCTTACCGGGTACGCGGAGAAAGACTTTTCCGGCACCACTGCGGACGGCGCCGTGAGCTGCCATGAGAGCTGCTCCTGCCATTTGGCTGCTGCCGGTGACGATGGCAATCGTCCCGTGACTCCCCTTATGGCTGTCGGGGCTGCGGGGCACGACGATTTCAGCGATGTCCGACTGCTGCAGTAAATAGACGGCATCGTCGTTGGCGCCGTAGAGGAGCGGCCCCGGCATGCCGATGGAGTCGACTTCGATATGGCCGGCGCAGGCCCGTCCGGGATAGAGGGACAGTCCCCGTTTCAAGACGCCGAAGGTGACCGTCATGTCGGCAAAGAGAGGGCCGTCTTCTTCATCGTCGCCATGGCTGACAACACCCGTATCGGCATTGACGCCCGTCGGCATGTCGACGGCAATGACCGTCACGGCTCCGACGGCAGAGGCCACATTGACTTCAGCGACGATGGCTGCTACGGGCTGGCGCAGGCTTCCGTGAAAGCCTGTGCCGACCATGGCATCGATGACGATGGACGAGGCGTGAAGCCGTTTCCGCAAAAGCTGCCAGTCTTCCGGGCTTTCCGGTGCCGACAGGAGCAGGCACGTTTCGTCGTCAGCCAATTCCTGTAAGGTATGCAGGTGCTGCCGCGCTTCATCACTGTAATCGGCTTCTTGGCCTAAGATGTAGACATAGGCTCTGGCGCCGGCGGCTAAGATATAACGGGCGATGACGAAGCCGTCGCCGCCGTTATTGCCCTTGCCGCAAAAGAGGACGACGTCCTTGCCGTCCCAGCCTTCGATCCATTTCTCGGCTCGTTCGGCGACGGCGCGGCCGGCGTTTTCCATCAGCACGGCCGGCGCTATAGCGTAACTTCCGTGCATGGCTTCATAATCCATTTGCCGCATCTGGGCGGCAGTATTTATCTTCTTCATGGCAGTCTCCCTTCTCACTCCTAAAAGTTATCGACTTCTTCGCCCTTTACAGGACGACAAAAGCGACGGCATAGTCGCCGTCATGGGCGATGGACAGGGACGGCGGCTGGCAGCTCTTTTCCCGTACGGCCTCGGCGTAGACGCCGTAAAGGCGGTACTGCGGCGCCCCCAGTTCATCGTGGACGACTTCGACGTCGGTCCATTTTCCCTGGCGAAAGCCCGTTCCCAAGGCCTTGAACAGGGCCTCTTTGGCCGCAAAGATGCCGGCCAGGGACTCCGTCCGCCACGACGTTCCTTTTTGGCAATAGGCCAGTTCCTGTTCCGTAAAAAAACGGCCCAGCGACGTGCCGTGACGCCGCACCAAGTCGTCCATACGGCTGATTTGTACAATATCCGTCCCGCAGTGCATACATTCCTCCAAAAAAAGAGCCGCAATCCCCTCAGGAACTGCGGCAAAGTTAACTACCACTTCTGCATTCGGATACAGACGCCCAGCCCTTCCAGCAAGACCCGGAAGGTCGTAAAGGACACGGTCATATCATCGTGAAGGCCGTGGGCTACTTTATAGGAAATCGTAACAGTTTGATGCTGGTAATCGTACCGAAAGCCGTGTAAATTCGTTTCAAAGGTATATTTCGGTGCCGGAATGGAAAACTTCGGCGGCTTCTCGACTTCCAGCCCGTGAATGAGCCGCTCCAAGGTCACGCGCTTGGGCAGTTCAGACTGCAGCATTTCTTCTGTAAAGCTATCCAATACAGACATGAATCCCCCTAGTCTTCTTCGTCGAAGAAGTGCTGATGAATGGCTTTGACGGCCTTATCGACAACTTCTTCCGCAATGAGGCAGGTAATACTGATTTCCGACGTAGAAATAATTTCGATGTTGATATCATTGTCGCTGAGGACACCGAACATGCCGGCAGCAATGCCCGGGTGACCGGCCATACCGGCGCCGACGACAGAAACCTTGGCCATCTTGTCGTCGATGATGATGTCTTCGACGGGCATTTCGCTGCGCAGGGATTCGAAAACCGATTCGGCTTCTTCCAAGTCCGTGCGGGCAATGGTAAAGGTAATATCCGTAACGCCTTCGTTAGCGTAGCGGACGCTCTGAACGATCATGTCGACGTCGACGTTCTTTTCTGCCAATTCAGAAAAGACGCGGTAGGCAAACCCCGGTTTATTAGGAATTCCGAGAACGGTGATTTTAGCCACATTTTTATCCGAAGCGACGCCGCGGATGAGATATTGTTTGACTTCCATAGAGCAATCCTCCTGTATCATAGTTCCTTCATCTTCCGAAAAAGTCGAGCGCACGTAAATGGGAACGCCGAAGCGGCTGCCCATTTCGACGGCCCGGGGCTGCATGACACCGGCGCCGAGTTTCGCCATTTCAAGCATCTCGCCGTATGTGATCTGATCGATTTTTCTAGCATTGGGAACGACACGGGGATCGGACGTGTACACGCCGTCAACGTCGGTATAGATTTCACAAACATCAGCGTGGATAGCGCCGGCGATAGCGACGGCTGTCGTATCGGAACCGCCGCGGCCGAGGGTCGTGATGTCACCATGACCGGTAATGCCCTGGAAACCGGCAACGACGACAATATTATCTTGTTCCAGTGCCTTCATGATACGGGCCGGCTTCAAGGCCAAAATACGGCCTTTGTTGAAGGCATCACTGGTCTTGATGCCTGCCTGAGCACCCGTAAAGGAGACGGCCTTCTGACCGGCTTCCTGGAATGCCATGGCCATGAGAGCGATCGAAACCTGTTCGCCCGTCGTCAGGAGCATATCCATTTCACGGCCGTAAGCCTTAGAGGTAATCTGCTTTGCTAAGGCTACTAAATCATCGGTCGTATCCCCCATTGCAGAAACGACGATGACGATTTTGTCTTCAGGCTTTTTCCCTTTTAAGACCCGTTGCACAATAGCACGCATTTTGTCCGGCGTAGCTACGGAGCTGCCGCCAAACTTCTTAACGATTAATGCCAACTTAAATCCCTCGCTTTTGTTTGTTTAAGTATTCCTTGCCGTGGTAATTCATTCTTATGGTTCAGGCCAACAGAATCCACTTATTGCAATAATATCATGGACGGCCATAAATGTAAAGGGACTGCCGCATGCTGTCATATCACGCAACAGTCCCTGTATTTCCAGAGTGATGAGTAATCAGTAAGCCGAGTTTTGTACTGCTTGCGCAGCAGCAATCATCTATCTAGACATACTGTTGCCAGCATGTTCAAGCGACACAACCCGGAAGATCAGCGGGCCGCTTCATCCCTTCCCTATTCGGTCTTGCTCCAGATGGGGTTTACCTAGCCGGCACATTACTGTACCGCTGGTGCGCTCTTACCGCACCGTTCCACCCTTACCACTTTCGTGGCGGTACACATTTCTGTGGCACTGTCCCTAAAGTCACCTTCGCCGGCCGTTAGCCGGCATCCTGCCCTGCGGAGCTCGGACTTTCCTCTAATGCCGAAGCACTAGCGATTGCCTTTCATACTCAACGTCTTATAGAATATCATATTTTCGGATCGCCGTCAATGAGCATCGACGGCCTTGTCATGCCGTTACTGCAAGATACGGCGGATGTCGGCCACGGCCTGGTTCATGTCTTTCTTTCCGACGATGGCCGAAATCATGGCAAAGGAACGGAATCCTTCGTCGTACAGGCTGCGGATGTTGTCCAGGCTGATGCCGCCGATGGTGACGACGGGCAGGCTGAAGTTCAGGGCAAAGGCCTTGGCTTCCTTACTTACGACGTCATCGGCATCGTCCTTCGACTGGGTCGGGAACATGGGGCCGAAACCAACGTAATCGGCACCGTCGGCTTTGGCCTGTTTCATTTCGTCGATGGTATTGGTCGAAACGCCGATGAAGACGTCCGGACCGGCGAGCTGGCGGACGACCTGGGCCGGGGCATCATCTTGGCCGACGTGGATGCCGTCGGCCCCGCAGGCGATGGCAAGATCCGTCGAATCATTCATAATGAAGGTCACATCATGGTCATGGCAGAGTCTGGCAATGGCGCTGGCTTCTTCGTACTTAGCCCGCCATTTCTTATGCTTTTCCCGGTACTGGATAATGGTGACGCCGGCGGCGATCAAGCCCTTGGCTACGTCGACGTTGTTTCGGCCCAGGCAGAGTTCTTCATTGCCCATGATGGCGTAAACCGGATCTTCTAATAAATGTTTTACATGGTCTTCTTTGGTCATAATATAACTACCTTCCTTATCATGGCGTCTGCACGGCGCTTTAAATTAAAGACTGTATCATGTCCCGTGACGTCGGGTCGCGCTGGCAGTCGATGTCCCAATGGTGTTCAGCCGACGCTTCTATCAGTCTCCGGCAGAGGTCATCGACGACAGGGGATTCCGTGCCGAAGTGGCCGCCGTCGACGACGACGATGCCCTGCTTAAAGGCTTCCTGAGCGTCGTGGTATTTCATATCGCCGGTCAGATAGAGGTCAGCCCCGGCCTGTTTCGCCAGATTAATGAAACCGGCCCCACCGCCGCCGAGGAGGGCAACGCGGCGAACGGTCACATCCGTATCGCCGGCATAGGACAAGGCGTCGCGATGGAGGATGTCCTTGATCTTTCGAAGAACGGCTGCAGCCGGTTCCGGTGTCGGCCAATTTCCGACGCGGCCCATGGTGAAGGAATGGACGGCATTTTTCAAGGGATAGATGTCATAAGCCGGTTCTTCATAGGGATGAGCCTTGACCATAGCCGGCAGGACCTGATTGAGCAGGCTTTCCGGAACGATGGTCTCGATCCGTTCTTCAGCTACTGTTTCGACCTTGCCGACGCTGCCGATAAAGGGATTCGTCCCTTCATGGGGCTTGAACCGCCCTTCTCCCTTGACGGTAAAGGAACAGTCACTGTAATTTCCGATATAGCCGGCACCGCTGTCAGCCAGGGCCTTACGCAGGGCGTCACTGTGGCTTTCCGGGACGTAGACGGCGATTTTATAGAGCTTGTCCTCAGAAACGGGAACCAGGCCTTCGACATCGGTCAGGCCCAATAACCCGGCCAGGACGTCATTGACGCCGCCGTCGGCGCTGTCGAGATTGGTGTGGGCACTGTAGACGGCGATGTGATGGGTCAGCAGTTTTTGGTACATGGCCCCGTTATACGTATCGGTCCGCAGCGATTTAAGCCCGTCGAAGATGACCGGATGGTGGCTTACGATCATCGTGACGCCCTGTTCGATGGCGTAGTCGACGGTGTCCATCATGACGTCTAAGGTCACCAGCAGCTTGTCGACAGTTTCATCGGGATTCCCGATGAGAAGACCCGGATTGTCCCACGACTCTTTTAGCGACAAGGGCGCCCAGGTATTCAATACGTTTACGATTTCACCTACTGTAACTGACATTTCAAGTCCCTCCAAAAGGATAATTCCTTTTCCATTGCTTCAATTTGAACGTGCAGGTCGCGGCGGCTCTTCTTGAGGCCAGCCAAAATCCGCCCCTTGGTTTCCATGAGGATTTCGATCTTGCGGCTGAGGAGCGGATTGCGGCGCTGCCAATTGACCGGGCCCAGTTCATACTGCCACTCCGGCAGGGCTTCGGCTTTTCCCGGAACAGCCCGCAGCAGTTCATAGAGACGGCCGTCGTCGATGACCAGTCGCTCATCTTCGATGTGCCAGTCCTTTTCATAGAGATAACGCCGAAGGTCGCCGCTGTCACTCTGAGGCTGAAGGACGACGAAGTCAAAGGACTGCCAGACGTCGTATGACTGCTGGAGGATTTTTATCATCAAAGAACCGCCCATGCCGCAGATGACGGCGCCGTCGGCTTCCCCGCTTTCGACACAGGTCAGTCCGTCGCCGAGACGGCAGTCGATGCGGTCTTGAAGGCCGGCGCCTTCGACGTGAGCCCTGGCCGCCGCTAAGGGGCCCGGCACGATATCGGCGGCAATGGCCGACGGGCACCACCCCGTTTCACAGGTGTAGACCGGGATATAGGCGTGATCCGTCCCGATATCGGCGATGACAGATCCCTTGGGAATCAAAGACACGGCAGCCTCGAGGCGCGGCGTCAATTGCATAACAAACACATCCTTTATCGTTATATACTATTTTATTATACCCATAGGGCCACTCCTTGACAAGGACGACCCCAAAAGCTCGGGGCACAAAAAAGACTGCCCGAGGCGGACAGTCTTTTCATTAATCTTATTTCGACAAGGCGACGATCGTTGCGATGGCAGCGACGCCGATGGCGATATTGGCTTTGCGGTTTGCCTGGTCGACATCTTTTTTAGGATTTTCCTTTTCTTTCCAGTCGTTCTTGTACTTCTTATCGTTTTTATACTTCTTGTAATTCTTGTCGTTCTTATCTTTCTTATCGTTGTGGTTGTCGCGATGGCGGTTGTTATCCTGCTGTTCCCACTGCTGCTGATCGTACGGTCTCGGTTCGGCAGCCTGAGCCGTCAAGGCAGCACCGCTGAAGGTTGCCACCGTAATCACCAAGACTAAAGCCATGCGCATTATATTCTGAAACTTCTTCATAAAAATCAACCCCTTTATTTAAGATTGATTATAGTATACGCATCAGCCGTTACAATTCAGTCACAAGGCCATTCCAGCGCGACTACAAATCGCTTTCTTTTTCGTAAACGACCCAGACGCCCTTCTGACCGACCCATTTCCACTTGCCGGGCACATCCTGCAGGAAGTGGGCTTCATCCTGATCGTTGACCAGGGCCAGGACCTTGTCGTGGTTGGGCAGGTCTTCGATGGCCATGAAAGGCATGACGTTCTTGGCATTCCAGCTGATATCGCCGGGAAGGAGGTCACGGATGCGGTCGGCCTTAGCCAGGCGATAGGCCTGATGGCCGGAGTAATAGGTCTGGGACACGGAGTAGCGGCCGCCGAACATGACGACTGTCGTCTGATCGTCGGCCATGGTGCGGACAATCTGGGAGACGCCGTACGCCGAGGCCTGCTGGCACTGGGGAATGATGACCATATAGGTCACGGCGACGTAAATGGCAAGAACGATGCCAGCCATGTTGACCACCAGGCGGTCGTATTTTTTCAAATAAGACGCAAAGCCGATGGCAATGGGGATCATGTAGGGGAAGGTATAGGTCATGTACTTCGTCGCCATGAACTGGTAGGTAACGAAGATGGTGACCGCCCAGACGATGAGGAATTGGGTCTTCATGGAAAGGGCCGGCAGGCTTACCTTCTTTTGCCGCCAAAGGGCTGCGATCTTCCGGGTAAGGCCGTAGTCGCGCCAAGCCAGGGGCAGGGTAAAGACCCAGGGAATGAAGCCGACTAAGAAGATGGCACTGTAGTAATACCAGACGTCGTATTTCGGATGTTCCGAAACCGTCGCCCGCAGGACGTTGTGAACGCCGATGAACTGGCTGATGAAGGCGTCGCCGTGCATCAGATACATAGGGACGTACCAGACAGCCGTAATGGCCAGAAACAGCAACAATCCGGAAATCATTTTAATATGCAGCAAGGCTTTTAAATCGCGGCGCCACAAGAGGAACAAGAGGATAATGAGTCCCGGCTGCAGGAGGCCGATTGGCCCTTTAGTCAGCACCGACAGGCCGGCAAAGGCGTAGGCTGCATAATAGAAGGCCGGCTTCTTTTCACTGTAGGCGATGTAAAAGGCCATGAGGCAGGCCGAATAAAATACGAACAAGGTCATATCGGTGATAACGGCCTTGGATAAGTAGAAATATTCGACGGTCGTCATCAAGATGAGGCCCGTGAAAAATCCCGTTTTCTTGTCGTACAGGCGGGCCGTAAAAGCGTAGGCTAAGAGGACGCCGGCGATGCCGAAGAGGGCCGGGAAGAAGCGGGCGGCAAAATCGCTGATGCCGAATAATTTAAAAGCAGCGATGAGTTCCCAATAAAAGAAAATCGGTTTATCATACCAATAATTGCCAAAAATACGGGGCGAAAAATAGTCGCCCGAAGCCAACATTTCCTTGGCCGTCAAGGCATAATTCGATTCGACAGGGTCGGTGATGACCAACAAGTGATTGCCAACGAAACAAAGAATGGCCGTCATGACGGCTAGGACGACAGCCGGTCGTGACAATACAACCTGCCAGAGCCGCTGGGCAAAATGAACCAGTCCCGGCCCTTCTTTCTTCATCTGATAAGTTTCCATGTTATCCTTCCCTTTCTATACATCTCTAATGATGGCTACAGTATAGGGTGGGAAGTTAAACAAAGTTTGAACAGACTGACAATAAACCGGGAATGATCCTTAAAAAGAGCGCTTATCCGTGGAAGCGGTAGCCGGCTCCCCAGACCGTTTCAATATAGCGAGGTTTGGCCGTATCTTCTTCGATTTTTTCGCGAATGCGGTTGACGTGGACTGAAACCGTCGCCGTTTCCCCCAGGGCTTCGCTGCCCCAGACGCGGTCAAAGAGGGTTTCTTTACTGAAGACGATGCCCGGGTTCTTGGCGAAGAACAAGAGGAGTTCAAATTCCTTATTGGGCAGGCTCACTTCCTCCCCTTTGACGAAGACGCGGTGGCCGCTTTCGTCGATTTCAAGGCCGTCAAAACAGAGGGCATGGCGATGGACTTCGCGGGCCGTCAGCTGTTCATAGCGAGCCAGATGGGCTTTGACGCGGGCCACGAGTTCATTGGGGCTGAAGGGCTTTACGATATAGTCGTCGGCACCGAGGCCCAGGCCGCGGATCTTGTCGATGTCTTCCTGGCGGGCCGATACGAGGATGATGGGAATATCCTTCGCTTCGCGGATGGTGCGGCAGATTTGAAAACCGTCCCGACCGGGCAGCATGATGTCGAGGATGATGAAGTCGTAAGCTTCCTGAAGGGCCTTCTTTTCCCCGGTGTCGCCGTCAAAAGCCATGTCGACGGCAAACCCGTTAGCTTCGAGGTAATCCCGCTCCAATTCAGCAATGCCCTTGTCGTCTTCAATGATTAAAATCCGTTTCATCTTATGCCTCCCCTTTCGGTAATCGAATGCAAATGGTCAGTCCCTTAGGCTCTGTCTGGCGGGCCCAAATGGTGCCGCCCATGGCCAAAATAATCTGCTGGACCACGGACAGTCCCAGGCCGCTGCCTTTGGCAGAATTGCTGCGAGCCTTATCGGTCCGATAAAAACTTTCAAATATTTTCGCCAAATCGGCGTCGTCGACGCCGCGGCCGTCGTCGGCAAAGGTCAGGAGATACCCGTCCCCGTCCCCGTCGAGACGGACCGTCATTTGGCCCTTCTCCTGATCCTTATATTTCAGGCTGTTGCCGAGGATATTTTCAAGGACCCGTTGGAATTGGATCCGGTCCAGGCGCACGACAGCCTGATCGACAGCCGACACAAAACGGACTGCCAGTCCCTGAGATTCGTAGAGCGGCGCCTGTTCCCCGACGTAATCGGCAACGTAGGCCTTGATATCGACGGCTTCCCAGTGGAAGGGAATCTGCCCCAGATCGAGCTTTGAAAAGAGGAACAAGGTCTGGACCAATTCGGCCATGTGGCGCGACGTATCCCGGATCATGGCCACATAATGGCGCTGCTTTTCTGGCGTATTGGCAATGCCGTCGACAAGACCGCTGGCGTAGCCTTCGATTTTCGTAAGCGGCGTCGATAAGTCGTGAGAGATGCCCGCCAGCAGTTCCTTGCGGTTCTGATCGAATTTTTCCCGCGTATCCCGGGCGGCCCGCAGTTGGAGCCGCATCTGTTCAAAGGACTGGCAGGTATCGCCGATTTCATCGCGGGACAAGATGGGCACCGGGTGGTCCAAATCACCCTGGCTGATGGCATCGGCCATGTCCCGCATCCGTTCGACGGGTTCGACGATCTGGCGGGCCATCCAGCGCGACAAGGCAAAGCCGACGGCAACGGTCAGCAACACGGCCAAGACGGCCAGGACGTAGAAGGCCAGCTTCAACACGTCTTTCGAGGACAAGTCGATGTATTCCGACTCGGGGTACAAGGGTACGGCGCCGGCCACGGCCAGGTGAACGTCAGTATGGGGCGAGACGTAATAAAAGCGCAGGCCCTTCCCGGTCCAAGAGAAGTCGGCGTGCCCCTGAGGTTCCCCGTCGGTCACCAGCTGATGCAGGTAGTTGCTGTCGATGCCGGCCGTATCGTAGAGCTGCTTGCCGTCCCGCCAGATGGACACATTGAGGCCCTGATCCTCTAAATGATCGGCAGCCTGCAGCAAGGGCGCCAAATCTCCGTCATAGCGGTCGGCCCGGACGCGGAGGCGGCTCAGTTCAAACTGGATCGACATGTTCTGCCCGCTCTCAGGCCAAATGAAGGAAATGACGCCGGCCCGGTTGATATTGCCGAATTGGAGTCCCAAAAAGATAGCGATGCTGACGATTCCCGTAAATAAGACGGGAATAAAGATCATGATAAAGTTAGAAAACAGCAGCCGTTTGCGCAGCGGCCAGTCGCGTAATTGCATACCCATCACCTATTTTTATATAAGATTGAATTTTTCTAGTTTATACCTATAGGTTAAACAAATTTGAAAGAAAATGCAATTTTTCCGGCAATTCTCTTTTTGCCCCGACTCGTAAAGTCTGTTATAATAAGACAAAAATCTATTAAAACGCTATTGTTTTATAAGGGGTGGTAATACATGACTCAGATTACAGCAGAAACTAAGGAAGAATTACGCAGCCGCTTCCCCCAATTCGTCGAAGCGACCAAAGCTTTTTACGCGAAAGAACTGCCGCCCGGCAAATATAAAGGTACCTCCGGTAAATTCGGCAGTTACGGCGAACGGGGCGCCAACAGCAGCATGCTGCGCCTCCGCTTCTCTGGCGGCGCCATCGGTCAGGCCCACATCGCCTTCTTAAAAGAAGCCCTCGAAAAATATAACGTCGACCTCGTCCATTTCACGACCGGCGAAGCCCTGCAGATCCATCATCTTGACGAACAATCGGTCCTCGACCTCTATCAGGACTGTTTCGACCACGGCATCTACTGCGCCGGCGGCGGCGGTGACAATCCGCGCAACATCACGGCCAGCCCCCTCCACGGCATCGCCCCCGGCGAATACTTCAATATGACGCCTTACATTAAGGCTGCGGCCAGCTTCGTCATCAACCTCATTCCCAAATTCAACCTGCCGCGCAAGTACAAAATCAGCTTTTCCAGCGGCCGCGACAACGAAGGCCACGCGACCTTCAAGGATTTAGGCTTCGTCGCCCGTCCCGATCACACCTTTGACGTCTATGCCGGCGGCGGCTTCGGCGTCAACGGCTCGCGCTTCGGCATCCTCATCGACGAAGGCATCGATCCCATGGACATCCCCTATTACATCTTAGGCTACGGCCGCGACGTCTACATGAAGTACGGCGACTACGAACACCGGGCCAAGAACCGGTCGCGGTTCATCCTCGACCAGCTCGGCGAAGACGCCTTCCGCAAAGCCGTCCGCGACGCCGTCGAAAAAGCCCGTCAAGAAGGGATTCCCGAGTTCTCCCTCGAAGAAGAACCGGCCCTTACCAAGAGCGGCGCCGACGATACGGTCCTTTCCGATTTCCGCATCCGCAAGCAGAAACAAGAAGGCCTCTACCACGTCGAATACAAGCCCTTAGGCGGGACGCCGAAGGTATCGGTCTTTAAAGACCTCTTAGGCCTGCTGTCGACGATGGAAGGCGCCGAAATCCGCCTCAACGCCGATGAAACGGCATACATCATCAACCTTACGGCCGACGAAGCCCGCAAGGTTGCCGCCCTGACCGCCGACGATACGGCAACGACGGCCTTTGAACACTCGGTCAGCTGCATCGGTGCCACCGTCTGCCAGCAAGGCCTCCGCGACTCTCACGGCATGCTGGCCGAAGTCGCAAAGACCTTGAAAGACCGCGGCGTCGACAGCCATTTCCTGCCCAAGTGCCACTTCTCGGGCTGCCCGTCAAACTGTGCCGTCCAGCAGACGGCTGCCCTCGGTTTTCGCGGTGCGGCTAAGAAAGTAAACGGCGCCATGGAACCGGCCTTCAACGTCTATGCCGGCGGCAGCTACGCCTTAGGCAAGGGCGTCGTCGCCGAACAGATCGGAACGATTACCTCGAAAAACATTCCGGCCTTCTTCCTGGCCTTAAATGAAGTCCTCCTCAAAGCGGGCCAGCCTTATGATGAATGGTATCCCAGCCATCAGCAGGATCTTATGGCCTTGATCGAATCTTTCGAATAATACGCAAAAAAAGGAACTCTGAAAAGAGTTCCTTTTTTATATACCTTAATGAAAAGTAAGCACGCCTTGCCCAACTGCAAAAAACGGTACCTGACAGAGGGACTGTCAAGGTACCGTTTTTATTAGTGGTTCAAGTAATGGTAGGCTTCCATGGCGGCAATGGCGCCGTCGGCGGCAGCCGTCACGACCTGCCGCAGCGATTTATGACGGATGTCACCGGCTGCAAAGACGCCGGAAAGGTTGGTATGCATCTGTTCGTCGGTTACGATGTAACCGTCTTTCAGGGTCAGGACGTCGGCAAACATATCTGTCGACGGCACGATGCCCAAGAAGACAAAGAGGCCCATGAAGCCGTCTTCGGCCGGCGCTTCGATCTTCGTCGTTTCGCCGGTCTTGACGTTGCGGACCGAAAGCCACTGGAGCTTGCCGTCGCCGCCGGCATCGTCGATGACGGAATCCCACATAAAGTCCAGCTTTTCATTAGCAAAGGCCTGTTCCTGCAAGGCTGGAACGGCACGCAGGGCATCGCGGCGATGGACGACAGTGACCTTACGGGCAAAGCGGGTCAGGAAGATGGCTTCCTGAATGGCACTGTCGCCGCCGCCGGCGACGTAGACATTGAGGCCGCGGAAAAAGCCGGCATCACAAGTAGCGCAGTAGGAAATGCCATGACCGATCAGCTTGGGTTCACTGGGAATTCCCAAGGGGCGATGGTTGGCACCGGAGGCGATGATGACCGTACGGCCGCGGTAGGTATCGGATCTGCCTACCAGTTCCTTGACGTCACCGGAAAGCCGGGCTTCGACGATCGAATCGAGGGCCCTCTTTACGCCGAAGTTCTTCGCCTGCTGAGCCATGCGCATGGAAAGGGACATGCCGCTTTCCCCTTCCAGCATCTGCCCGGGATAGTTTTCAAGATCTGCCGTGAGCGAAATCTGACCGCCGTCCTGGCCCTTTTCGATGAGCAGGACCGACTGATTGTTGCGGCCGGCATAGATGGCCGCCGCAAGGCCCGCCGGGCCGGCACCGAGAATCAATACATCATAAATCATGGCGTTCCCTTCTTTCATAACAACTTAGAGGAGTGCGTCGAGCTTTTCTTTCAAGGCATCGGCCGATACGGCACCGATGGCCTGGTCGACGACTTTACCGTCTTTGATGAAGACGAAGTTCGGAATGCTCATGACCTGGTAATCCTTGGCCAACTGCGGTTCAGCATCGGTGTTGACCTTGCCGATTTTGATTTTGCCGGCATATTCTTCAGCAAAGTTAGCGACGACAGGACCCATCATCTGGCACGGGCCGCACCAGTCGGCATAAAAGTCGATCATGACCGGTTCTTTGCTTTCTAAGACTTCTTGTTGAAAATTATCAGATGTGAATTTGTATTCCATGAGGAAGACCACCTTTCTGTAAATGACTTGATTTTTTCTTTTGATACGTATATTATACATGGTATGTAAAACTTATCAAGTACGAAGTTTTTTTGGAGGTAGTACGAAAAAACGGACTACGGAAGGATGACTAACCATGAACCATGAATCGATCTGTGAAAATATAGCCGGCCAAGGCTGCGGCCTGAAAAAGGTCTTAAATATCATCGGCGGCAAGTGGAAAATCCTCTTGCTCTGCGTCATCGACGACAAGGGCGTCATGCGCTACGGCGAACTGCGCCGGGCCGTCTACGGCATCACCAATACGATGCTGGCCCAATCCTTAAAAGAAATGGAAGAAGACGGTCTCATCGAGCGCCGACAGTACCGGGAAATGCCGGTCCGCGTCGAGTATTCCCTGACCGAAAAGGCCCACTCCATGATCCCCATCCTACTGGAATTGAAGCACTGGGGTGAAAAACATCTCTAAACGCCAAGCATCCCGCCTCCCAGAAAAAAGGAGACGGGATTTTTTTATCTGAAAAAGGCCGTTCTAAAAGGCGGCTAGCGCCCCTTGGCCTTCATGGTGTGCATGACCCAATGATAGGATCCGCCGGTAAACAAGGCCGCCATGACCCAGCAAATGGGGCTGGCGCAGCAGATGCCGAAGTAGCCCCACATGGCCGCCAGGACCAGGGCCGATACACTGCGGCCGCCCAGTTCCAAGAGGCTGCTGATGAGGGGCACGCTGGCGATGCCGATCCCCTGAAGGGCGTTGCGGTAGACAAAAATTTGACCCAAAAAGATATAGAAAGGAACGGACATCTTCAAATACAAGAGGGCCTGTTCCATGAGCAGGTCATCGTGAACGGTCGTGAACAAGGAGATGACGTTGCGGCCGAAAAAGTACATGGCCACGGCAGCGGCGGCACAAAAGGCCAGAGAGACCATCGAACATTGGCGGACGCCCTGGCGGATGCGGTCATACTTTCCGGCACCGTAGTTCTGGGCCGAATAGACGGCCATGGCGATGCCGAAGGAAATCATGGGCTGCAGGGCCAGCTGTTCGATTTTCGTCGCCGATACGAAGCCGGCAATCGTTTCCGGCCCAAAGGTATTGCAGACCGATTGGAGGATCAAAATGCCCATGGAAATGATGAGGAATTGAACGGCCATGGGAAGGCCCAGGCGCAGGTGCTGCCAGGCAAAGGCCCGGTCAAACTGCCAATCGCTGCGGGTCAGGCGCAGCATGGGAAAACGCTTGCGCATAAAGGCAAAGCACATGACCGCCGATACGCCCTGGGCGATGACCAAGGCAATGGCCGACCCCGGCACGCCCCAGCCAAAGACGACGATGAACAACAGGGCCAGAGCGATGTTCAGGAGGGACGATACGATGAGGAAATAAAGCGGCGTCCGGCTGTCGCCCAAGGCCCGGCAGATGCTGGACAAGAGATTGTAGGCCATCATGGCGACCAGCCCTAACACGATGATGATCATGTAGTGGTAGGCATCGTCGTAGAGGATACCGGATATATTCATGACCCTCAGGATGAGGGGCATAGAAAGGCTGACGACGGCCGTAACCAAAAGGGTAATGGCAAAGGCCAATATCGTCGACGTCGCCACGGAACGGCGCAGGCCTTCCATGTCTTTGGCGCCAAAACGCTGGCCGACGATGACCGAAAAGCCCGCCGACAGACCGATGGTCACGCCAAAAACGGACATATAGACAGGGGCGACGGCGCCGACAGCGGCTAAGGCATTGACGCCGATCGTCCGGCCGACGATGATGATGTCGGCAATATTATAAAATTGCTGGAAGACGTTGCCGATCAGCAAGGGCACCGTAAAGGCCAGGATCAGGCTGATCGGATTGCCCGAAGTCATACTGCGAACCATCGAATCATCCTCTCTTTGCAGTACACAGAACCTATAGTGAAATAGTTTTATTATACCACCTTGTGTCGGAAAAACAAGGTCTAATTCAGTTTTAACAAAAGGACAAATCCGTTAATTGTATTCTTAGAGTGGACGTGTACAATAGATACATGACAGTCCGTCATCCAAATCATCTTATGGAGGTGTCGTCATGACCCTAAAAGCATTTTCTCCGATTCCCTCCTGGCTGCCCCCTTTTTCGACAGTCCCCCGCGGCCAGCTGATCACCATCTATGCCTGCAAGGGAAAAGCTCCCTTCGGAACCATCGAAACCGACGAGGATCACCTCGTCTGGCAGCCGTCGCGGTCGGGAAAGGCCGTCACCAAGGCCTTGGCCCTCATGAAAGAGTATAATAAAATCGCCGTCGTCGAAGACTTTCGCATCCTGCCCGACTGCATCCAAGTCTTTATTCTCTATCGAAAATATCACCAGCGCCTGCCCGAGTGGTTCATCCGACGCCTAAAAAACTTCCTGACCCGCCACATCACCGGCGGCGAGATTCCGACGGCACCGATGTGGAAACAAGGGGCTCACACCCAATTGGTCTATACCGATGCGGCCCAGCAGGCCATCATCGAAAGCCTCCATGATGACCTCCACCACTGGCGGTATAAGGGCCGTCTCGGATGAGTTCTGTACGTCAGCCTTATCCTTGCCCCCCCTCTCCGGAAGCGGGCAAAAAAAGAGTCCGAAATACGTGTTTCGGACTCTTTACGGCTGCGGCGGCAGGCCGGTTTGCAGCAGATTCGGCGTCTTCATCTGCCGCTCGCTGCACTGGTTGACGTAGTTATAGAGCAGGGCTTCTAAAAAGCGAAGATCGTCCCTCCTCAGGTTTATTTTTTCATCCGTCCCCCAAGGGTAGCGGATGAGGGTCTGCCAGGTCTGGCGCACGGCCGGCGTGAGCTGCCGTTCGGCCATGTCGTCCCTATGCTGGTAGTCGATGTAGTAGACCGGCTGGCCGCAGTACCCCTGACCGCGGTAAAAGACGCGGGCTTCTTCCGTTTCGGGCAGAAAGCCGGTCAGCGCCAGGAGCTGCCAGCCGGCGATGAGGGTGACGATGCGGACGTCCTTGATTTCGATGGCCCGTCCGTAAAGCCGTACCAAGCGGTACAGTTCCTCATCTCTTTCGCCGCTCGCCGTCAGGAATAGGACCATTTCGACGAAGATCTGTGAATAGACGTAGCCGTCCCAGGTCAGGTCGCGAAGGCGCCGATTGGCCCGGCAATCGTATTCAGTCAAGGTGTGGACGCCGTCCTTTTCAAAGACGTCGAAGGAAATCTCCGCCAGGGGCGACAAGGCGCCGTAGCCCATCTTGCCCTGGGTGCTGCGGCGGGCCAGGACGTGGAGAATCCCTTCCTGGTGCGTCAAAATGGTGAGGACCAGCTGCTTGGCGCTGGTCTTTTTTACGGCCAGGATAAGGCCGTCATACGGTCGTGACGGCCGCTGGCCGAAGGAACGACTAGTCGCCATGGCTGTCACCGTCCCCTTCACCCGTCCCTTCTTCTTCGGGCGGCGGCGGGATGGGAACAGCTCTCAGGCGAACGATGCGGAAGCGCTGCATTTCAAGGACTTGGAACCGGTAGTTGCCGATGGTGACTTCGTCGTGGACGATCGGCGTATGGCCTAAGGCGTTAAAGACGTAGCCGCCGATGGTATCGGTATCGACGTCGTCTTCGACGGGGATGTGCAGCAGTTCTTCGACGTCGTCGAGGAGGACCGTCCCGGCAAATTCGTAAGCGCCGTCGGGAAGGGGCTGAATCTCTTCTTTTTCCGTCGTGTGTTCGTTCTGAATGGCGCCGACCAATTCTTCCAGGATATCTTCGAGGCCGATGAGGCCGACGGTGCTGCCGTATTCATCGACGACCATGGCCAGGTAGGTACGGCGCATGCGCATGAGCTGGAGCAGTTTCGACGCCGGCATGATTTCCGGAATGGTCAGGATCGGCCGTTTGATGAGGTTGAGGTTGCTGCGCTTATGGATGTAGAGATCCATGATGTCCTTGATGTGGACCAGGCCCAGGATATGGTCCTTGTCGTCTTCACACAAGGGGTAGCGCGTATGCCGCGACTGGCGGATAGTCTGCAGATGCTGGTGCATCGTTTCTTCCGTGTAGAGGCAGACGATATCCTGTCGGGGCACCATGATTTCTTTAGCTAACAGGTCGGCAAAGTCGAAGACGTTGCCAATGAGCTCGCTTTCGACTTGGTCGATCTTCCCTTCTTTGTGGCTGGCCGTGATGAGCATCCGGATTTCATCTTCCGAATGGGCCAGGTCGATTTCGTTGGTGACGTCCAGGCCGCGGTCGGCTAAGATGAGCCGTCCCAGGCCGTTGCCGAGGACGATGAAGGGCAGCAGCGGATGGCTCCAGGGATGGATGAGGCGGTGGACCATGCGCAGGCTCCGTTCCGGCCGCTGAAGGCCGACGGATTTCGGGATCAATTCGCCAAAGACCCAGAGGATGAAGCAGAGGATGATGGCCACGACGAGGTCGATGAGCCATAAGATCCAGACGTGGCCGACGTAGGGTTCGAGGAGGCCGTAGAGGCTGTAGAGGATGCAGAACCCGGCGGCACCGGCGACGAGGCCTGACAGGGCCATACCTAGCTGGGCCGTCGCTAGGAAGATAATGGGCTTATCGTACAGGGAGAGCAGCGGCTTTAAAGATACGTCGCCATCGCGGATGAGTTCTTCCAAATATTCCTTGCGCAGCTGGGCAAAGGCGAATTTCCCGGTCACGCAGACGGCGCTGATAATCAGGCAGATCAGAAAAATTAGAAAACATTGGACGATGAGTTGTGCTTCCATCTTGTCGGCCCCCTACTCGTTTTTATAGCCGAATTCGCTGAGGGCTGCCGCCTTGTTGCGCCAGTCCCGCTTGACCTTGACCCAGATGTCGAGGTAGACCGAAGAACCGAGGAGGTTTTCGATTTCCTGACGGGCCAGGTTGCCGATTTCTTTCAGGACAGCCCCGTTCTTGCCGATGACGATGCGCTTTTGCGAATCCCGTTCGACGTAGACTGTGACCCGGATGTAGACCTTGTGGTTGCCCCGGTCCTTCATTTCTTCCGTATAGACGGCGATGGCGTGCGGCACTTCGTCGCGGGTGCAGCGGAACAGCTTTTCCCGGACGATTTCAGCCACCAGCAGTCGTTCGGGCTGGTCGGTGATCATGTCGTCGGGGAAGTATTTCGGTCCTTCCGGCAGAATCTTTCGCAGTTCTTCGACGACGGCGTCGACGTTGTCCCCCTTGAGGGCCGAAATGGGAATGACCTGGGCAAAGGGATAGAGTTCGGCATATTCGGTGATCTTAGCCAAAATCTCTTCTTTGCTCATGAGGTCGACTTTATTGATGATGAGGAAGACGGGAACGCCCGTATCCTTGATCTTTTCGAGGACGAATAAGTCGCCCGGGCCCTTCTTTTCATTGCCCGAAATGAGGAACAATACGGCGTCGATATCGCGTAGGGACTGGTAGGCCGCTTCATCCATGAATTCCCCCAGCTTATGCTTGGGCTTGTGGATCCCCGGCGTATCGAGGAAGACGATCTGACAGGCCTCGTCTGTATGAATGCAGAGGATGCGGTTGCGCGTCGTCTGGGCCTTGTCGGAGACGATCGAGACTTTATGCTTGATAATGCGGTTGATAAGGGTCGATTTGCCGACGTTGGGGCGGCCGACGACGGCGACGAAGCCCGATTTAAACGATTCCATAACGATAGTAGTTCCTCCCTATAATTCCTCGCCTTGGCGGACGTAGTCCAGGCGCTGTAAGATAAATTCTTCTTCTTTGCGCATTTCGGCCTTGTCTTCCGGTTCCATGTGGTCGTAGCCTAAGATGTGCAGCATGCCGTGAATGGTAAGGTAAGCCAGTTCCCGTTCGAAGGAATGGCCGTATTCGTCAGCCTGTTCCTGTACCTTTTCGAGGGAAATGATGATGTCCCCCAAAAGGGCCGTGTCCGGGCCTTCGTAACCGTCTTCTTCGCCTTCGTTGAGGGCAAAGGACAAGACGTCCGTCGGCCGGTCGATGTCGCGGTACTGCTTATTCAAGGCGTGAATGTAATCGTTGTGGCACAAGAGAATGCTGATTTCTGCATTCGGGCCGAGACCGTAGACTAAGGCCGCTTCCTGGCAGACCCGTTCGATGACTTTTTCATAGTCTTCTTGTTCGAATGAAGGATCTTCATAGTTGATGTTGATATGCACGAGTGGTACCCCCTTTGATACAGTGTCCCCCTGTCCTTTCGGGCAGATCATTTATCTTTATAGTAGTTTTCATAAGCTCTGATAATGCGGCCGACCATGTCGTGGCGGACGACGTCTTCGTCACTGAAATGGACCATGCCGACACCTTTGACGCCGGCCAGGATCTTTTCTGCCTCGGTCAGACCTGACATGCGGCGGTCGACGAGGTCGATCTGGGTAGCATCGCCGTTGACGACGACCCGGGAATGATTGCCCATGCGGGTCAGGAACATCTTCATCTGTTCCCGCGTCGTATTCTGGGCTTCGTCGAGGATGATGAACGATTCTTCTAAGGTCCGGCCGCGCATATAGGCCAGCGGCGCTACTTCGATGATGTTGCGCTCGATGAGCTTTTGGAACTGGTCATAGCCGAACATATCGGCCAGGGCATCGTATAAGGGGCGCAGGTAAGGATCGATCTTTTCCTGCAGGTCCCCGGGCAGAAAGCCCAGTTTTTCGCCGGCTTCGACGGCCGGGCGGGTCAGGATGATGCGTTCGACTTCACGGTTCTTGAGGTAAAAAGCAGCCAGGGCTACGGCAAGATACGTCTTCCCCGTCCCGGCCGGGCCGATACCGAAGGTAACGAGGTTCTTGCGGATGGAGTCGACGTACTGTTTTTGTCCCAGCGTCTTGGGCTTGATGAGGCGATGGCGGGCAGAAATGCCGACCGTATCTTCATAGAGGCTGCGCAGTTCTTCGCCCCGCCCGGCTTTGATGAGGCCTGCCGAGTAGCGGACGTGCTGGGTCGTGAGGTAGGTATTTTCCCGGAACAGGTAGCGCAGGGCGCCAAAGACGTCCAGGACTTGTTCGACGTCGGTGTCACTGCCGACAATCATGGCCGTATCGCCGCGGACGGCAATGCGGCAGTCGGGAAATTCACGCTGCAGCGTCTTCAGGAATTCATCTTTCATGCCCAGGACGGCCCGGGCTTCACGCAAATCGGAAAATTGCAGTTTCTTTTCTACCAAAATAATCTCCTTTATGTCATGAATTTACGGACAGCTTTGCCGTGCAGGTAGTCGCATAAGGCGCCCTGGCGGGTATCGCGCCGTTCTAATTCTTCGTCGATCATATCGCGGATGCGCCACCAGCCCATGCCCCAGTTGGCAAAGTCTGTCGCCTCTTTCGGCGCTCTTCCGATGAGGCGCTGGAAGACGATGTCCGGCCGGCTGTATTCGAGGAAGGCTACGACGCGGCGGACGTATTCTTCGCAGGTGAAGAGGCTGATTTCGCCCTTGGCATACCATTCGGCCATGGCCGTATTTTTTATGATGTACAGGGCGTGGAGCTTGACTTCATCGGTCCCGGCAGCGGATACGAGTTTGGCTGTTTCGATCGTGTCTTCCATCGTATCCCAGGGCAGGTCGAGGATGACGTGGGTACAAACCCGGAAGGGATAGTCACGGAGCATCATCATGGCATCGACGTATTCTGCCGTCGTATGGCCGCGGTTGATCTTGGCCAAGGTCTTGTAGTTGGCCGTCTGCAGGCCGAGTTCGACGAGGATGTCGACACCGTACGCTTTTTTGATGTCGGCCATGATGTCGAGGTAGGTTTCATTGAGGCAGTCCGGCCGGGTGGCAATGGCCAGGGCGACGATATCGGGCCGGCAGGCTGCCGTCAAAAAGTCCCGGAAGCGGTCGGGCGGCAAGTAGGTATTGGTAAAATTCTGAAAATAGGCGATGAATTTATTGGCCTTATATTTCGGTTTGATATGGGCCATATTCTGCTCGATCTGCTCCTTAATGGTCACCGAGGCCGGCAGGTTTTCATAGCCGGCGCCGATGGAGCCGCAGAAGGCACAGCCCCGGATTCCTAAGGTACCGTCGCGGTTGGGACAGGTATCGGGGATGCTGATGGGCAGTTTATATACTTTTTCCCCATACGTTTCTTTTAAATAGGTCGAATAGACACGGTAGCGTTCGTTCACAGAGTCTCTCCTTTTGCCGGAATGACGAACCAGTGGGCCCGTTCTTTCTGTTTCTCGGCAATGATATAGGCCGGGCCGTCGGGAACGGTCCCGTAGCGGCTCAGTTCAGCCTTCATGGCCTCGCTGACAGGCCAGATATAGTAGCGCATCTTGAGGTCGCGCCAGTTGGTAAAGCGGTAGTGAGGAATATATTGGCGGAGCCAATCTTCCTTACGGAAGAAGTCGTCGGTCCGGCTGCGTTCCGCCGGCTGCCAGCCGAGGAAGTCGGGATGGAGGCGGAAGCGGAAAAAGGTCAGCATGTCGAGGGCTAAGAGTTCTTTTGCCAGCGCCCGCTGATCCGCCGTCAGCTCCAGGATATCGTCGAGGCAGTGGCCGAGGAAACGGCACAGCGTATCGTCAGACAGGGCCTTTTGGTCATTATGAAGGACAAGCCACTCATCTGTCAAGACTTCATAGAGTTTCATGTAGTCCGGCCCGTACTGCCGGCCCAGCCAGGACAATAGGTAGGTGAATTTCCCTGAGTTATAGGTCCGTTCGAAGACGTCTTCAAAAACCTTTAAATAGGCCACTTTTTCGTAAGGCAGCCAGGTCGTGGCCAGGACTTCATAAGGGCCCTTGGGGTCATAGCGATAATCGTCCGGATAGTCGCGGCGAATGCCCGATCCTTTAAGGAGCTTTAAAAAGCCGATCTGCAGCTTATGGGGCCGCAGGGAATAGATGTCGTTGAAGGATTGGCGCAGGTGGCCATAGTCTTCATAGGGCAGGCCGACGATGAGGTCGAGGTGAAGGTGCATCGTATCGAGGGCTACGAGGCGTTCCATGATGTGCGTGATCCGCGGCCAGTCGTTGTGACGGCGGATGGCCTTCAGGGTCGGTTCATACGTCGTCTGAATGCCCATTTCCAATTGGATGCGTCCCTTGGGGGCCTTGGCCAGTAAGTCGATGTCGTCGTCGGTCAAGACGGCCGGTTCGATTTCCAAATGAAAATTGACCTTTTTTTCGACACCGATCATGTATTCCACTAAAGGCCGGTGATGGTGCGGGCTGCAGTTAAAGGTCCGGTCGACGAATTTCACCTGGGACACGCCGGCGTCGACGAAGGCCTGTAGTTCCTGTAAGACTAAAGGCACGGAGCGGAAGCGGACGCGGTCGTTCATGCCCGACAGGCAGTACTGGCAGTGGAAGGGACAGCCGCGGGAGCTTTCGTAGTACATGATGCGGTGGTCGAGGTCGCGAAAGTCCTGATTTTCATACGGAAAAGGCAGGCTGTCGAGATCGTCGATTTCTTGAAAGGTTTCGTCGCCTTTGATCGTCCCGTCGATGCGGCCGAGGACGCCGGGAATCTCCGTGCCGTCGCCGCCTTTTTCGAGGGCCGTCAGAAAGTCCGGCACCATGACTTCCCCTTCCCCTTGAAGGACGTAGTCGATCTGCGGGCAGTCCTCCAGGACCTTGCGGGCCGTATAAGAGACTTCCGGGCCGCCGACGAAGACCTTGGTCTTGGGAAAGACGTCCTTCACTAAGGAGATGATGTGGCAGGTCATTTCAATGTTCCATATATAACAGGAAAAGCCGATGACGTCGGCTTTAAAGGCTGCTATGTGACGCAGGATGTCATAGGGATTTTGATTGATCGTATATTCAGCCGCCTCGACAACCACGCCGCGGTGGGCACAGGCCGTCGTCAGACAGCGCAGGGCCAGGGACGACTGAATAAATTTCGCATTCAAAATGGTGAGCAGCGTTTTCATGTAAGACCTTCCTCTAACTTGATAATACATTAAGTATACCGCAAGGACGCCGTTCTGTCATGTTTTTTTCGCCAACCACCGGCGGCCAGCCTTTTCGCGATTACCGATTTATGATAAGATGAGGTAGTATATAGATTCTCACCTATGAAAAGGAGGCTTTTCCTTGTTTAAAATAGCACTCGCCCAGACCCGGGTCCACCCCGGCAATCCGCGGCAGAACGCGGCGATCATGAAAGACTTCATCGCCAAGGCCAAGGCCGCCCACTGCGATATCGTCGTCTTCCCGGAACTTTCGATCCCGGGCTACTTCATCGGCGATATCTGGGACCAGCCCGATTACATCGATGAATGCGTCCGTTTCGGCGACGAAATCCGTGACCTGTCCCAGGGCATCGCCATCATCTTCGGCAACGTAGCCAAAGAGACGGATCGGGTCAACCTCGACGGCCGGACGCGAAAATACAACGCCATGTTCATCGCCTACAACGGCAAGTGGCTGTCACCGGCCCGTTCGCCCTACCCTTTCTACATCAAGACCCTGCTTCCCAATTATCGGGAATTCAGCGACATCCGCTACTTCACGTCCCTCATCGAAGTCGCCCAGGAACGCCACGCCTTCCCGGAAGACTTCTTGTCGCCGGTCCAGATTCCCTTCGACGACGGCCGCAAGTTCCGCATCGGGCCCCTCATCTGCGAAGACAGCTGGGATGAAAACTATCCCTTCAAACCGATGCACTACTTAGGCAAGATGTACGATATCGACCTCTTCGTCAATGTTTCAAACTCGCCCTTCACCCTGGGCAAGACCCAGCGCCGCCACCGCCTCTTCGGCCAGGCCATCGACAAGATTCACTGCCCGGCCATTTACGTCAACTGTACGGGCATCCAGAACAACGGCAAAAACATCTATACCTTCGACGGCGCCAGCAGCACCTACCAAAAAGACGGCAGCCACCACAGCGCCTGCACGCCCTTTACAGAAGAACTGCTCATCGTCGACTTCGACGAAACGACCCAGGCCTTTACGTCCCCGTCGAAGGTCCAGCCGGAAAAGTCGCAGATCGAAGATATTTACGACAGCCTCCACTACGGCCTCAAGCACTTTATGGATACCATCGGCGTCCATAAAGTCGTCATCGGCGTATCAGGCGGCATCGACTCAGCGGTCAACGCCGCCCTCTATGCCACGGTCCTGCCGCCGGAAAACATCCTTCTGGTCAACATGCCCAGCTGCTACAATTCGGACATGACCAAGAGCCTGGCCAAGGAACTGGCCGACAACATCGGCTGCCTGTACACGGTCATCCCCGTCCAGGACAGCCTGGAACTGACGCGGAAACAGTTCAGTGAAACCATCCTCCATCAGGGCCAAGCCGATAAAGGTCACCTGGCCCTAACCAGCTTCATCGAAGAAAACATCCAGGCCCGGGACCGGTCGAGCCGCATCCTGTCGGCAGCGGCCGCAGCCTTTGGCGGCGTCTTCACCTGCAATGCCAATAAGGCCGAAACGTCCGTCGGCTATGCCACCCTCTACGGCGACAGCGCCGGCTACCTGGCCGCCACGGCCGACCTTTGGAAGCACCAGGTCTACGAACTGGCCCACTACTTAAACGACAAGGTCTTCGGCCGCGAAGTCGTCCCCCAGGGCAGCATCGATATCGTCCCCAGTGCCGAATTGTCGAATAAGCAGGATGTCACTAAGGGTCAAGGCGACCCCTTGATCTACCCCTACCACGACTACCTCTTCGCCGCCTTCGTCGAACGCTGGCAGCGGGCTACGCCGGAATCGATCCTCAACTGGTACATCGACGGCACCCTGGAAAAGAACATCGGCTGCGCCGTCGACGTCCATAAGCTGTTCCCGACGGCCAAGGAATTCATCGACGACCTCGAACGCTGGTGGCGCCTCCTGGCCGGCTTTGCCGTCGCCAAGCGGATCCAGAGCCCGCCCATCCTGTCCATCAGCCGCCGCCCCTTCGGCAACGACCTGCGCGAAGCCCAGCTGACACCGTACTTTACGACGCGGTACCTGGAATTAAAAGAACGCCTCCTTTCAGAATCTTTCTAACGTATACCACAAAGGACTGCTGATTCACAAGCGTGAATCAACAGTCCTTTTTTCATGTCATCCTGTACAGTTATTGATCTTGTCCAAGGATCATTCCTTGAAAGAATGACGATTTTCCGGTGTCATGCTCTTGATGAGGTCTTCTTTCGAGCGGTTCTTGAAGTCTTCGACTTCACCCTTTACGGCCTTATGAAGCTGTACCGTTACCTGTTCATTCTGATGGGAGTAGTCTTTAAAGGACAGTTCCAAGACTCCGTCTTTCTCCTGATAGGTAAAGGTCAGGGGGTTTTCCGTCGTCGTCGTCAACGTATTGTCTTTTTCCGTTGCCTTGAGATTCATTTCCTTCATCGTCGTCCATTCATACTGCTGGTTGTCCTGGTTGACGATGCTGTCGATCAAGCCCGGATCGGGGATATCTTTTAATTCCCAGTTGCTGCGCTCTAAGCTGACCGTATAGCCATCGCCGGTCTTTTCAATATTGACGTCATAGACGCAGTCCATTTCTTTCGGGAAACCCGTTTTCCCGTAGCCGACCCATTGGCCGGAATAGTCGACACTCTTGGTATTGATGCAGCCGCTGATAAAGGCGACAACAAAGATGCTGACCGCTGCAAACACAACTAGTTTCATGAATTTTGACAGTGAACTCATTAGATTACCTCCTTATGTCGTAATATCAGTTCTTTTAATCTGTGAAGGAGAAGTTTCTCCCCATTTTATTCAACTTATCCAGCAATTCTTCTTTCTGGCGATTTTTAAAGGAATCCAAGTCGCCGGCAGCGTCTTTGCTCTTTTGCAGGGTGACGATGGTATCACCAGTCTTATACTGGAGCTCTTCCTTGTCGGCATTATAGGTCAGGGATGATTGGCTATTGCCTGCAATTTCTAAGACATCGTTCTGAAGACTGCCGGTCAATTTTTCCGTTTCGTTCTTCCAACTGTAAGACGCACTGCTGCCGCTTATGCTTTCCTTGGCATTCCAATAGGAGCGGGTCTGTTCAATCGTATAGCCGTTGCTATTGCCGTCTTTTTCAATCTTCAAATCATAAAAACAGTCAAAATCGGTCTGGTTATAGCGCCCGGTACCGGTCCATTCACCGGCAAATTTGTCCGAACTGCCGCAGCCGCTGATGAAGACGGCGGCCAAGATGGTGACGGCCATGACGACGGCCAGTTTCATAAAACGTGAGAATCTCATAGGGTTGCCTCCTTTTACGATCATACATCTCGATAAGCCCCCTCCCTTTTGGGAAGGGTCCTGCACTCGTTATCATCTATTCAAAAGGTAATTCGTGCCTGTAAAGAAAACAGCTGTCCCGACCGGCATCTGCGGCAATCGATGACGTCTGATACCGTCAGGATTGAGGTCATGATAAAAGACGAATTTCGCATTTATCTCATTACTATATAACATAGAATGATTAGTTCTGTCAATACAGAACCATTAAAATTCACAGGTGGACAGCCCGTTTCCGCGCTTTTTGAAGTCGCCGTGTATCGTGAAAATTCGTAGGAGAAAACAAAAAAACACGCCCTGCCGAATTGGCAGAGCGTGTCAGGAATGGTAGCTTAAACGCGGGTAAGTCAGGAGCCGACTACATGTCTTTCAGTCGACCGATTTCGCTTTTCGGGCGAACCCGTTTGTGCCCAAAGTTTTCGACGATGATGAACATCATCGGAATGAGGAAGACGCCGACGATGGTCGCAACGGACGTACCGAAGACGACGGTAATCCCCATGTTGACACGGGATGCGGCGCCGGCACCGGAGGCAATGGCCAGCGGAATGGAGCCGACGACGAAGGCCAGAGACGTCATGATGATCGGGCGCAGACGGATCTTAGCGGCTTCAATGGCAGCCGACACGGGATCCATGCCGCGCTTATCGACACGGACTTTGGCGTATTCGATGATCAGGATGGCGTTCTTGGCAGCCAGGCCGATGACGGCCAGGATCCCAATCTGGAAGTAGATGTTGTTCTGCTGACTGAAGAGGTAAGCAAAGATGGCGGCGCCAAAGACACCGGCCGGCATACTGAACAGTACGGCAAAAGGAACCTTCCAGCTTTCATAGAGAGCTGCCAGTACCAGGAATACGAAGAGGATAGCCAAGCCAAAGACGTAGACCGTCTTGTTGCCGGCTTCAACTTCTTCACGGCTCATGCCGCTCCATTCGTAGGCATAGCCTTCACCGAGGGTGTCCGCGGCGATTTCTTCCAAGGCTTTGATGGCATCGCCGGAGCTGTAGCCATTGGCCGGAGCCCCTTGGATGTTGATGGACGGATAGTCGTTGAAGCGAGTGATGATCGCTGCCGAACCCATCGGTTTCGGACGAACGAAGTTCGATACCGGTACCAACTGATTACTGGAGTTGCGGACATAGATATGGTTGTTGGCATCGACGGTTTCACGGAATTCCGGAGAAGCCTGGACGATGACCTTGAAGTTACGGCCAAAGATGGTGAAGTCATTGACCTGATAGGAACCGTAGAAAGCCTGGAGCGTCGAATAGAGATCGCTCAGGGAGACGCCTTCACGGGCGACTTTGTCGCGGTCGATTTCCAGCTGATAGCCCGGGGTGTCAGCGGCAAAAGCCGTGTAAACCGAACCGATTTCCGGACGTTGGCGGGCAGCGGCGATGACTTTCTGTGCCGTTTCCGACAGTTCAGCCGTCGTATGGCCGCCGCGGTCTTCAAGCTGCATGGAGAAGCCCGACGACGTACCCATACCGTCAATTGGCGGCGGGTTGAGGGCGATGATCGAAGCCTGAGGAATCTGAGCACCGCGGGCTATGATCTTGCCGATCAAGGCGTTGACCGACAGATCCTTGGTCGTACGTTGATCCCAGTCGGTCAGACCGATGAAGGCAGCGGCGGCATTCGATTTCTGGCCGTCGGCCAGGATGCCGTAACCGACGATGTTCATGGCTTGTTCAACACCGGGCTGTTCTTTCAGCCAATTGCCCATTTCTTCACTGATTTTCTTCGTTTCCGTCTGAGAAATGCCTTCCGGCAAGGTGATATCCATCATGACGAAGGCACTGTCTTCGGCCGGTACGAAGCCTGTCGGCATGACTTTGAAAACACCGAGGGTGGCCGCACTGATGATGATCAGGAAGACGACGCACCAGCGCAGGTGGAGCTGTAAGTGAGCCAGAACCTTGCCGTACCAGGCGATGAGGCGGTCGAACCACTCATTGAATTTGTTGAAGAATTTGTAAATCCCCTTGGGATTTTCTTCCGGTTTATGAATGTTCAAGATGGTCGAGCACATAGCCGGTGTCAGGGTCAGGGCGACGAAGGCCGAAATGAGGACCGACACGGCAACGGTCAGGGCGAACTGGCGATAGAGGATACCGCTCATGCCGCTGATAAAGGCGACCGGAATAAAGACCGACGCCAAGACGCAGGCAACGCCGATAACCGGGTTCTGTACGTTTTCCATGGCGATGATCGTCGCCTCTCGCGGACTTCGGGCGTTATACTTGATTTCATATTCGACGGCTTCGATAACGACGATGGCATCGTCGACGAGGAGACCGATGGCCAGAACCATGGCGAACAAGGTCAAGGTGTTAATCGAGAAGTCGAGGACTTTAAAGAGAGCAAAGGTCCCGAGAAGGGATACCGGGACGGCGATCAACGGAATGAGGGTCGACCGGCCGCTCTGTAAGAAGAGGTAAACGATGAGCGCTACCAGGAGCAGGGCTTCAATGAAGGTCTGGATAACTTCTTCGATGGAGGCCCGGATGAACTTGGTGCTGTCGTATACGACGGCATAGTCCATGTCGGACGGGAAGGATTCTTTCGCCTTTTCCAGGACCGCTTTAGCCCCGCTGACGGACTGCATGGCGTTGGCATCAGCCGTCAGGCTGATCATGAAGCCGGCCGCATTACTGCCGCCGATTTTGGACGTGACGCTGTAATCTTTAGAACCTAAGTTGACTTCAGCGACGTCGCCGACGCGGACCATGGTGCCGTCCGTATTGGTGCGGATGATGACGTTCTTAAACTGTTCGGCTGTCTGCAGACGGCCATCGGTACGCATGGTGTACTGATAGGTCTGGTTGTTAGCCGACGGCTGGGCGCCGATGGTACCGACGGCAGCCTGGGTATTCTGTGCCGAGATGGCTGAAATGACGTCCGTCGGCGTGACGTTCAGGATGCTCATCTTCATCGGATTGAGCCAGATACGCATGGCATAGTCGGAACCGAATTCCTGGACGCTGCCGATGCCGGGAACGGATTTCAAGGCATCCATGAAGTACTGGGTAGCATAGTTCTTCATGAAGGTTTCATCATAAGAACCGTTCGGCGAGGTCAGGGCGAATACCATAGCCATGGAACTCGTCGACTTCTGAACGGTAACCCCTGTCGCCGTGACTTCTGACGGCAAGGTCGAAGAAACCTGGCTGACACGGTTCTGGGTATTGACCGTATCCATGTCGCCGTCACTGCCCGTTTCAAACTGGGCCGTCAGCGAATAGGTGCCGTTGTCATTACTGGAGCTTTCCAAACTGACTAAGTTGTCGACGCCGACCATCTGGCGTTCGATAACGCTGGCGACGGTCGTGCCGATGACTTCGGCGTTCGCCCCGGGATAGGAGGCCGACACGCGGACCTGAGGCGGCGTAACCTGAGGATACTTGGCTACCGGCAGTGTCACGATTGAAATGATGCCGAGGATGGAGATGATCAGCGAAATGACGACGGCGAAAATGGGCCTGTCAATAAAAAACTTTGATATCACAGTCTCGCCTCCCTACTTGTTCGACGACGAGTCAGAGGCCGTATTGGAGTTATCGTTGTCGATATCCGCCTTGGTCAGCAGGTGCTGGTCCAGCGTAGCTCCTTTGGCTTTCTGATAGCCGTCGACGATGACGACATCGCCGCTTTGAAGTCCGCTGGTGATGATCCAGAACTTACCGACTTTCTGGCCCGGCGTAACTTCACGAGTCTGAGCCTGTCCATTGCCGTCGATGACGGATACGTAGTATTTACCGAGGGTCTGCTGGACAGCCCGCTGCGGTACGGACAAGGCACTGCGCTGAATTCTGGTATCGGAAATGACCGTTGCATACAGGCCTGGGATGAGCAGGTTTTCCGGGTTGTCAAAGACGGCTTTGACGATGATCGAGCCGGAGCTGCCGTCCATGCCGTGGTTGACCTGGGCAATGCGGCCTTCATAAGGATATACGGAGCCGTCGCTCAGGCGGAGCAGGAGGTGATCGCCCCAGTTATTGCCCGAACCGTCCGTCCCCTGCTTGGTCATCTGCAGGTATTCGGCTTCACTGATGGAAAATTCGACATAAACAGGATTGCTCGACGAAATGGTAACCAAGGCCGTAGAGCCTGCCGTAGCATAGGTACCGATGGGAACGTCGTCGACGTTGAGCTTGCCGCTGAACGGCGCATAGACGATGGTGTCGTCGACGTTATCCTGGGCGGCATCGACCTGGGCTGCATTGGCCGCAACGACAGCCGCCTGCTGCCTTGTTGCCGCTTCCTGGTCGGTTACGGTCTGCTGCGGAATGGCATCTTGACTTGCCAGGGCCTGGTAACGGCGCAGATTTAACTGTTCATTGGCCAAACTGGCTTCAGACTGGGCCTGTGTTGCCCGGGCCTGCGCTAAGGCGGCATCGTAGGTGCGGCTGTCGATGCGGAACAGGGCCTGGCCTGCTGTAACATCCTGACCGCCCTGGACGTATTTTTCTACGACCCGGCCGGAAATCCGCGGCTGAATGGGCACTTTATCCATGGCCGATACGGTACCGCTGTATTCGGCCCGAATGGGAGTGTCTGCCGCGACGACCTTATACGTATTGACAGCAACGGCCGCTTTAGCTGCGTCTTTATCAGCGCCACAACCGGCTAGGAGCGCCGCAGCCGTCAGGACGGCAACACTCATCGTCGCAAGTTTGCGTTTTTGCATCATCTTTAGTTTCCTCCTATTTCTTTCGATTCCTGATTTTTAATGCCGTATAATAAGACCTCGACACACCGCTTCATATAGGCACTAAAACTGGAATCTTGATTGACATCGTTGAAGTACTCGAGGATGTCATCGGATGCGCTGTGCAGCATGCGCAATAACAGGACTTTGTCAAAAGGCTTGAATTCCCCTGTTTGCTGGGCTTCATCGAGGATTTGTTCTAAGAGACTCCAATCCTTTTGGTAACGGGATTCCAGGCGTTCGTAGACATCGGGCATCTTCTCCAAAAGTTCGCATATATTCCGCACGGACAAGACTTTCCAATTTTTATTAGGTATTTCAAAAAAGGCAATGATTTTTTCTTCACAAGTCATCGTCTTATCATCAAGAAGCTTCTGATGATATTCGTAAATCGGATCGAAAAATGAAATGATTGCTTGTTCTACGATTTCCTGTTTTGACGAAAAATATTCGTATAAGGTTCGCTTACTGATACGCAGCTGGCGGGCCAAATCATCCATGTGGAATTCTGCCCCGTGCTGATCGATTTCACGCAAGGCTTCCGCCAAAATCTTAGCGCGGATATTTTCTGTCATTCAAACACATCCTACTCCCAAAAAATAAAACATACTGTCTCCAAAACTCAAACATAAAACCCAGTACCACTTTATAGTTTAATATACCGAACTTTATAAGTCAAGATAAGGTTTGTAAACAAGTTGCAATTATTATTTTTCCAATTGGCCGGCCAATTTACGGACGGGCAAAAAGCGGTATAACAGGGCTCCGCAAGCCGCGCCGAGGCAGGTATTGGGTAAAAAGGCGACGATGAAAAACCACAGGGCCACGGCTTTGGAATCTAAGACGTAGGCCGCTACCGGATAGGCGATGAGGCCGCCTAAAAGGCCGGTCCCGACGATTTCACCGACGACGGCACCCCAAATGGACCCGGTCCGTTTATACAGGATTCCGGCCAGGGCTGCACCGATCATGCTGCCGGGATAAGCCAGGACCGTCCCGACGCCCATGGCCATGCGGATCGACGAGATGCAGAAGGCACCGGCCGTCGAATAACGCCAGCCGACGAGGACGGCTAAGAGGACGTTGATGAGGTGCTGCAGGGGAAAGACCCGGGCCCCGCCGAAGGGAAACGAAACGAAGGGAGCCAGGATGACCCCGATGGCGATGAAAATAGCTGTCGCCGTCATTTTTTTAAGTTCAACATTGTTCATCGGTAATCAGAACCTTTCCATACTGTTGTAACATACGATCGTTGAGGCTGTAAAAGGCATCGAATAAAAGGGCGTGGAAGGAACCGGGCCCGGCACTGCCGCCTCTTTCCATGGCCAGTTCTCCGCCGATACCCATGGCCGTGACGCCGGATACGGCTGCCGTAAAGGCGTCGCTGACGGCGGCAAAGGAGCCGATGAGGGACGACGTCATGCAGCCCGTACCGGATACGTAGGTCAGCATGGGGCAGCCGTTATGGACGGTCGCTGTCCGGGTGCCGTCGGAAATGATATCGACGGCGCCGGTAATGGCGATGGTCGTCGCCAACTTTTGGGCAAGGTCCGCCGCCAAGGCGCTGTCTACGGGACGGACGAGGCTGTCGACACCGAGGTTCTGGCCGCTCTGATGGTTGGCCAGGCAGGTGATTTCCGCGGCGTTGCCGCGGATTACCGAAAGGGGCAGTTCCTGTACCAGGCGCAGGGCAGCCTGGGTGCGAAAGGTCGTCCCGCCGGCGCCGACGGGGTCGAAGATGATCGGCACACCGTTTGCTGCTGCCGCCTTTCCGGCCAGGACCATGGCCTCCAAGGTCCACTGCTGAAGGGTGCCCAGGTTGAGGACCAGGGCCTTGGCAGCTCCGGCCATTTCGGCGACTTCTTCGACGGAATTGGTCATCGTCGGCGAGGCGCCGATAGCCAGGGTCGCATTGGCGCAGTCGTCCATGGTGACAAAATTCGTGATGTGATGGATCAGCGGACGTTCCCGGCGCAGGGCCGTAAGCTTCGATCCGACTTCTTCGAGGATGATCATGGCCTCCCCCTCAGTCTTCTTCGCCGTCTTCGCGGGCTGCGACGTTCTTATCAAAGAGGGCGTCGGCAAACTGAGCGGCATCGAAGGGACGAAGGTCGTCGACGCCTTCGCCGACACCGACCCAGCGGACGGGGACGCCAAGTTCCCGTTTAATCGACAGGATGACGCCGCCTTTCGCCGTGCCGTCGAGCTTGGTCAGGACGACACCGGTCAAGGGCACGACGTCGCCGAAGAGCTTAGCCTGGCTGACGGCGTTCTGGCCCGTCGTAGCATCGAGGACCAACAGCGTTTCCTGCGGAGCCCCGTCGATGTTGCGACCGGCGATGCGAGCCATTTTCCGCAGTTCTTCCATGAGGTTCGACTTGGTCTGCAGGCGGCCTGCCGTATCGACTAAGAGGATATCGATGTTTCGGGCTTTGGCCGAAGCCGTGGCATCGAAGACGACGGCTGCCGCATCGGCGCCTTCCTGATGTTTGACGATGGGAGCACCGACCCGTTCGGCCCAGATGGTCAGCTGTTCCGAGGCTGCGGCCCGGAAGGTATCGCCGGCAGCCAGCATGACCGATTTCCCCTGTTCTTCATAGAATTTGGCAAGCTTGCCGATGGTCGTCGTCTTGCCGACGCCGTTGACGCCGACGACGAAGATGACCCGCGTCCCGTCCGTTTCCGGCACGGGTTCGTCGTTTTCATTCAACAGCTTGACGATGCACCGTTCGAGATAGGGAACGACGTCATTACCGTCTTTGATCTCCCGGTCTTTGACGCCGGTCCGGATCTGGTCGAGAAGGTATTCCGTCGTTTCGACGCCGATGTCACCGGTCAGCATGACGGCTTCCAAGTCGTCATACATGTCGTCGTCGATTTTCGCGTAGCCGCGGACGACGGTTTCTATATTTTGAATGAGTGAATTTTTTGTCTTTTCTAAGCCTTTTCGAAGTTTTGAAAAAAATCCCATAATCATGTTCCTTCCTTTAATAATTCATCTACTTTGACCGATAGCAGCCGCGATACGCCTTTTTCTTCCATGGTGACGCCCAGGAGAGTATTGGCCGCTTCCATCGTCTTTCGCCGGTGGGTGATGACGATGAACTGCGTCGAGCCGCTGTAATTTTGAAGATATTTGGCCATGCGTTCTACATTGGCTTCGTCCAGGGCCGCATCAACTTCGTCGACCAGGCAGAACGGCGCCGGATGAAAGGCCAAAAAGGCCAGCAGCAGGGCGATGACCGTCAGGGCTCGTTCGCCCCCAGAAAGAAGGGTCAGGGACTGCTGTTTCTTTCCCGGCGGCCGGATGTAGATTTCTACGCCGGACTCTAAAATATGTTCTTTATCGGTCAGGGCCAAATGGGCTGACCCGCCTTCAAAGAGGCAGCTGAAGATCTGCTGGAAATGGACGCCGATGTCCTGAAAGGCCTTGCCGAACTGGTCGGCCATGGCCTTGTCGATGTCGGCGACGACGGCCCGCAGCTTCTCTCTCGATTCTTCCAAATCGCGGCACTGTTTCTCGTAAAACTGCTGCTTATCAAGGGCGGCCTTATAGTCGTCTTCGGCGGCCGGATTGATGGTGCCCAAGGCGGCAATCTGCCCTTTTAACTGACTGACCTTATCGTGGAGTTCCTTTAAAGATCCTTCACGGCGCCGATCCATGGCTTCCTGACGGCTCAGGCCCTGCATGGCCAGCCGTTCTTCATGATGACTGATATCGCTTTTATATTTTTCCATTTGGATATCGGCGGCGTTGAGGCGCTGCTGCCAGGTCTGACTGCGCTGGCGCAGATCGTCGACGAGGACGTCGAGATCGTGGCTCTGCTGTAGTCGTTCGCTGCGGCTCTTAAAGAATGCTTCCTTAGCCTCATCGGAGCGGGCCGTTTCGGCCTGCTTGACGTCGATATTCTTGGCCAGGTCCTGTAAGAGCTGCTCCGTAGTCTGACGGCAGTTCAGCAGTTCTTCCTGCCGCTTCTTCAAAGCTTCTTGCTGGGACGTCAATTCGTCCTGCCGGGAAGCGTGCTGGGTCAACTGTTCTTCCCCGTGGCGGACCTGTTCCTGTAAGGTCGCCGCCGAGATCTGGCATTCGGTCAAGGTCGTTCGGCACTGGTCGGCTTCTGCCTTGGCCGCATCGGCTGCCGCCTGCCACTGCCGGACGTCCGTTTCCGGCGCGTCTTCCAGGGCCGAAAGAGCCCCTTCTTTGGAAACGAGATCGGCCTGGATGTCGGCCCGGGCCGTATCGAGGTCTTCGACGTGCTGATCCATATCGGCTACGCTCTTTTCGAGATCCTGTTGTTCCTTATCGAGCCGGTTTACCTGCCACTCGGCTTGAGCCGCTTCCTGCTGCGCTTTTTGCAGGTCGCTCTCAGTCCGGGTTAGGACTGCCTGCCCGTCGGTTACGGTTTGGCGCAGGGATTTTCCCTGGGTCGTCAAGGCTTCGAGTTCTTTTTGACCGTCGTCGATCTGCTGCTGTAAGTCTTCCATCAAGGCCCGGCGGCTGATGAGGGAGCCTTCCTGGGCCCGCGTACTGCCGCCGGTAAGAGAACCGCCGGCGTTGAACTGGGTCCCGTCGAGGCAGACGATGCGCAGGCGATGACCGTACTTTTTAGCTACGGCTGAGCCTGTATCCATCGTATCGGCCAAGAGGGTCTTTCCCAATAAGGACGTAAAGACGGTCTTATATTTTTCTTCATAGGTAATGACGTCAGAGGCAAAACCGAGGATACCCGGTTCGGAGGCCGCCCGTTCTTCGTCGGCGGTCCGCGTCCGATGTCTCAAGGTATCGAGGGGCAGAAAGGTCGTCCGGCCGGCTTTCTTTTCTTTCAAATAAGAAATGGCCTGTTTCGCCGCCCTTTCATCTTCGGCCACGATGTGACGGGACGCAGCCCCCAAGGCAACATCGACGGCGACGGCAAATTTTCCAGGGATCCGGCACAATTCACCGACGGCGCCGCAAAGATGACTGCGCCAGGGCTGCTGTGCCGTAAGGACGACCTTAACGGCCCTGCCCAGGCCTTCGTGTTCCTGTTCCATGCTCCGTAAGACGCCGATGCGCTGTAAGGCACCGTCGACGTCGCGACGAAGGCGGCGATATTTCGTTTCAACGCCTTCAAGGAGGTTCTTGGCTTTGGCGGCAGCTTCCTGGTGAGACGCAGCATCCGCTTCCAGATCCCGGACCTTCTGCTGCCACTCGTCTCTTCGGTCTTCGACGTCTCGGCGCTGGGCCTTGACGTCTTCTAAGGCCTGCTTCTTATCCTTAAAAGCTCGATCGGCCTCTTCACAGGCATCGGCATTTTCTTCCAACCGGCGGCGCAGGTCGTCGCAGTCGCGGCTCAGCATGAAGACATCGCGGCTGCGGCTGGAATTGGCATCGAGGCGTTCCTTCAGGTCGGCCGCTGCCTTTTGGGCCTTATCGTCAGCCTGTTTCACTAAGGTTTTCGTCAGGGCCAGGGCCTTTTGAGCCGCTGCCAGTTCTACCTCTTTCTGTCCTTGCTGGCTCTGGAAGGTTTTCAGCTGCTCTTCCCAGGAAAGGCGGCGCTGCTCCAGCTGGGCTTCTTCGAGCTTGGCATCGGCTTCTTGCTCAGCCAGATCGGATTGTCGCTGGACGCAGGCTTCCTGGCGATGGATCAAGCTGTCCAAGTCATGGTGAACGGCCATGGCTGCCTCGTCGAGACGGCGCAGTTTTTCGTCATCTGCTGCCAGGTCTGCCAGGAGGGCCTTTCGCCGCTGTTCCGCTCCTTCCAGTTCCTTCGACGCCGCTTGTTCTTCGGCCGACGCCGACTGGCGGCTGTTTTCGACTTTCGCCAAGAGTCGTTCACTGTTGCGCAGTTCCTGCAGGGTCAGGGTCCCTTCATAGGCCAGTCGTTCGCCGTCGAGCTCACGAAACTGCTGCAGCGTTTCGGCCTGCTTTTGCAGGGGTTCCAACTGCTCTTCAAGAACGCTGGTCAGGTCGCCGATGCGTTCCAAATTGCGTTCCGTTTCGGCAATTTTTCGCAGGCCTTCGGCTTTTCGGCCCTTAAAGCGGCTGATGCCGGCCACTTCTTCAAAGATGACTCGCCGTTCTTCGGGCTTACTGTTCAAGATGCGGTCGACACGGTTCTGGCCGATGACGGCCATCGAATCCTGACCGATACCGGTGTCGGCCAAGAGGTTATGGATATCCTTCAAGCGGCACGACCGGCGGTTGATATAGTATTCGCTGTCGCCGGAGCGGAACAGGCGCCGGGTGACGACGACTTCCGTAAATTCCGTGTCCAAGGCATGGTCGCTGTTATCAAAATAGAGCGATACTTCGGCCGCCCCCTGAGGCCGGCGGGTTTGCGTACCGGCAAAGATGATATCTTCAGCACGCTGGCCCCGCAGTTGGCGGATATTCTGTTCCCCCATGACCCAGCGGACGGCGTCGGAAATGTTGCTCTTGCCGCTGCCGTTAGGCCCGACGATGGCCGTCATGCCCTTATCAAAGTTCAAAGTTGTCTTATCGGCAAAGGATTTGAAGCCTCTCAGCTCCATTTTCAATAACTGCATAATGTTTTACTCTCTTCATCAGCCATGAGTACGAAGTCTTTGGTCATACGCAGGCCTCCCCTTCTTTTTTCGTATAGTTATCATACCATAATTATCCGCCCGTCGCCAGCCGCACATCCGTCCCGTCGGGGCAGTCAAAGATTGTGTAAAAAATCATTAAAAAGGTTGACGAATCGAAAATTAATGATTATATTAGAATTTGGGGTTGGAGGCCCTGATACTGCAGAAAGGGAGAGTACCGTACATGATTCAAGTTTACAAGCACAGCAACGGCCACTTGGATGGAAATATATCCTTGGCAGCCGCTGAAAAAGGCTCATGGATCAACGTCGTAAATCCGGATTCCGACGATTTACAGCTCGTATCCATGGTCACGGAAATCCCCACAGATGTTTTGAAAACCGCCTTGGACACGGAAGAACGTTCCCACGTCGAAATCGAAGACAACTACGTTTTCGTCGTCATCAACATTCCCATCATCCTGGAAACGGACAGTTATGACACCCTGCCCCTCGGTATTTTCATCACGTCAGACTTTATCGTCACCCTCTGTATCCAGGAGACGGAAGTCATGCGCGCCTTTACGAAGAACACCTATCCCCTGTTCCATACCTTTAAAAAGACGCGCTTCTTATTCCAGATTCTCTATCGTTCGGCTACCTTATTCCTTCGCTACTTAATGCAGATCAATCACCGTACCGATGATCTCGAAGAAACGCTGCGCCATTCCATGCGCAACAAGGAATTTTTCATGCTCTTGGAATTACAGAAATCCTTGACCTACTTCACATCAGCCCTCAGGGGCAACGGCATCGTCATGGAGCGCCTCATGCGACTGCGCCGCAACACGGCCCTCCACCATCTCATCAAGATGTATGAAGAAGACGAAGACCTCCTTGAAGACGTCATCATCGAAAACAAGCAGGCTATCGAAATGGTTGAAATGTATTCTAACATCCTCATGAGCATGTCCGATACCTTCGCCTCGATCATTTCCAACAACCTGAACATCGTCATGAAATTCTTAGCCTCGATCACGATCATGCTGGCTGTTCCGACGATCATCTTCAGCTTATGGGGCATCAACGTCCAGGTCCCCTTCCAGGACTCGGCCAACGGTTTCTTCTTCGTTTCAGGCATCGCCCTGATTTGTACGATTACGGCGGCTATCTTATTATGGCGAAAGGATTTATTCTAAAAATTACCTTGTCCTAACACCATGCTCTTGATCGGTTCAAAGGACCGCCGGTGTATCGGACAGGGTCCATATTCCCGAAGTGCTTCCATATGCATCTTGGTCAAATATCCCTTGTGGACGGCAAAGCCGTACTGGGGATATTTTTTGTCGTATTCGACCATCAGCCGGTCTCGCGTGACCTTGGCGATGATCGAGGCTGCAGCGATGGAGGCACTGATGGCGTCACCATGGACTAAGGACCGGTGCGGCACCGTAAGGTCCCGAAGGGGCATGGCATCGACCAGGACGGCTTCGGCCGGAACGGACAGGGTTTCTACCGTTTCATACATAGCCGCCATCGTCGCATGGTAGATGTCGAGGCGGTCGATGTCCTGCTCCGATTTAGCAATACAGGACACGGCCACGGCTTCGGCCATGATTTTATCGTACAGCTCGTCTCTTTTGGCGGGCTGTACTTTTTTGCTGTCATTGAGGCCCGGACAGTCCCAATAAGGGGGCAGGATGACGGCAGCTACCATGACCGGCCCCGCTGCCGGCCCGCGTCCGGCTTCGTCGATGCCGGCTACATGATACAGGCCCTGGCGGTAATACTGACTTTCCGGATCATAGAGGTGCAGGACCCGTTCCCGTTCCTGCTCTTCCTTTACCTTCCGCTTCATATAAGTGTCGGCCAGTTTTCGGACCGACACCCGATCGTCGCCCTTCATGGCCGAAAGCAGTGCTTCGATGTCCCTGCCTTCAGCTAACAGCGCTTTCAGGTCGGCTACCTTTAATTTGGCAATGTCCATCTCATTCATCCCCTTCAAATTCGCCAAGGCGGTCGAGGGAAATGGCGCCGATGACGCCTTCGCGGAACTCCTTCAAAATGAGTTTATACGTCTTTTCCAAATCGACGACGCCGCCGGAGACGATGCAGCCCCGCTTGCGGCCGATGGCTTCGATGGTTTCCAAGGGCTTTTCACTGAGTTCTTCCAATTTATAGCGGCCCTTCAGTTCGTCCGGGTACTGGGCCGACAGCTGTTCGATGAGCTGGCCGATGACCGTTTCCATATCGAAGACGGTGTCGGAAATGGCCCCCGTCGCAGCCAGGCGGTAGGCGCTGGTCTGGTTTTCGAGCTTCGGCCACAAGACGCCCGGCGTATCGAGGAGGTCGAGCTGGTCGCCGATGTGGACCCACTGTTTGCCCTTCGTTTCCCCGGGCTTATCGGCCGTCTTGGCGGCACTGCGATGGGCCAGTTTATTGATCAGCGTCGATTTTCCGACGTTAGGAATGCCGAGGATCATGGTCCGCACGGCGCGGTTCTTAAGGCCCCGGGCCTTCCAGCGTTCGAGCTTCGGCGCTGCCAGGGAGCGGATGAGGGACACCAGTTGTTTGACCCCTTTGCCGCCTTTACTATTGAGGGCCATGACCTTTCTCCCCTGCTGTTTATAGTAGGTAATCCATTCGTCGAGGACGGCCGGATCGGCCAGGTCGGCCTTGTTGAGGACGACGACCGACGGCTTATCGCCGATGAGGGATTTGATCATGGGGTTGGTGCTGCTCAGGGGAATGCGGGCGTCGACGAGTTCGATGACGACGTCGATGATCTTGAGATTTTCCTGAATCAGGCGCTTGGCCTTGGCCATATGGCCGGGATACCAGTTGATTATCATAGGAACTCCTTTATAGAAAAAGAAAGGGGGCTGTCCTAAAAACAGCCCCTTTTCGCCGTCTTTCGACAGCTTATATACTGTATATTCGTCCTTCGAGGGCTTACCACAGGGCACGCTTTCGACAAACGAGATTAGCCTTCTCTTGTTGCGCTCACATGAAGGATGTGTTCGATGACGTCATCGATCGGCTTGTCGCCTAAATCGCCTTTCGAGCGGTCGCGCAGGCCGAAGGCGCCGTTTTCCATTTCCTTATCGCCGACGACGGCCATGTAAGGAACTTTTTCCATCTGAGCTTTGCGGATCTTGTAACCCAGTTTTTCATTGCTTTCATCGACTTCGACGCGGATGCCTTTGGCTTCCATCTTCTTGGCGACGTCCTGGCAGTATGCCAAGTGTTTTTCAGAAATCGGCAGGATCTTGATCTGAACCGGAGCCAACCAGGTCGGGAAAGCGCCGGCATAGTTTTCGGTCAAGATGCCGATGAAGCGTTCGATCGAACCGTAAACGACGCGGTGGATCATGACCGGACGGTGTTTCTGTCCATCTTCACCGGTATAGGTGAGGTTGAATTTTTCCGGCAGGAGCATGTCCAGCTGGATGGTACCGCACTGCCAAGTACGGCCGATGGAGTCCTTCAGGTGGAAGTCGATCTTCGGACCGTAGAAAGCGCCGTCGCCTTCGTTGATGCTGTAGTCGAGGCCGAAGTCTTCCATGGCTTTGCGCAGGGCATTGGTGGTCATGTCCCAAGTTGCGTCGTCGCCCATGGAGTTTTCCGGACGAGTCGACAGTTCAGCGTGGTAGGTCAGGCCGAAGGTTGCATAGACTTCGTCGAAGAGGCGGATTGTTTCCTGGATGACGTCTTCGATCTGGCTGGGCATCATGAAGATGTGGGCGTCGTCCTGAGTGAAGCAGCGGACACGGAACAGGCCGTGGAGGGCACCGGACAATTCATGACGGTGAACGAGGCCCAATTCGCCGATGCGCAGCGGCAGTTCTTTATAGGAATGGGGTTCGTTGGCATAGACCAACATGCCGCCCGGGCAGTTCATCGGTTTGATAGCATAGTCTTCATCGTCGATCTTGGTGAAGTACATGTTTTCTTTGTAATGATCCCAGTGACCGGAAGTTTCCCAGAGTTCGCGGTTCATGATCATCGGGGTCATGACCTGCTGATAGCCGTAGCGGCGATGAACTTCGCGCCAGTAGTCGATGAGCAGGTTGCGGACGATCATGCCCTTGGGGAGGAAGAACGGGAAGCCCGGACCGTATTCGCTGAGCATGAACAGGCCGAGCTGTTTGCCCAATTTACGATGGTCGCGCTTTTCGGCTTCTTCCATCATCTTCAAATAGTCATCGAGTTCGGATTTCTTTTCAAAAGCCGTCCCGTAGATACGCTGGAGCATCTTGTTCTTTTCATCGCCCCGCCAGTAAGCACCGGCGACGGTCTGGATCTTAAAGGCTTTGACGCGGCCTGTCGATTCGCAGTGCGGACCGGCACAGAGGTCGTAGAAGTCGCCCTGGCGATAGAGGGAGATGACGGCATCTTCCGGAAGGTCCTGGATGAGTTCTACTTTATAGTCCTGGCCGGCATCTTTGAACAGTTTCAAAGCATCGGCACGGGACAGGATTTCTTTAGTAATAGGAAGGTTTTCTTTTACGATTTTAGCCATTTCAGCTTCAATAGCCGGGAAGTCGTCCTGCGTGAAACGGTGTTCGGTATCGAGGTCATAATAGAAGCCGTTTTCAATGGACGGGCCAATGGCAAACTTTACGCCCGGATAGAGGTGCTGGATCGCCTGGGCCATGATGTGAGAGGCAGTATGGCGAAGGGTATCCTTCCCTTCCTGATCGGCAAAGGTAAAGAATTCGACCGTCGAGCCATCGACGATGGTTTCACGAAGGTCCGTGACTTCGCCGTTTACTCTTGCGACCAATACCTTCTTTGCAAGACTGTTGCTCAGTTCTTTAACGGCCTGGGCAAGAGAAATGCCATCGGAAAATTGTTTTTTGCTTCCATCTTTCAACAGTAATTCTGCCATACGAAACATCCTCCTTAATAAAAAAAGCCCTCGTCCTCAAGGGACGAGAGCATTACTCACGTGGTTCCACCCTAGTTCACCGGGAAAAATCCCAGCGTACTCAAGCGCCGTAACGGGGCGTCCGGAGCTCCCTACTCAGTTCGGAAACTCAGCTCGAAGGCGGTAACTCTTCAGACTTTATAAGGTACTCGCAGCCATGGTACCTCTCTCTGAAATAAAGGTGCTGTAAAGTCTTGTCCTTTTCAAAGCTTTTCTCTTATATCTAAGGTATGCGTAAATTATACGGCACGTTTCTCCCCTTGTCAAGTCAGAGAAATCATCTTTCCACGGAGAAGATGTCTTTCAAAAAAAAAGCACTGTCTCGAAGGAGACAGTGCTTTTATCATGCACAATCAGGTAACTTATGCGATGCCTTTCTTTTTCTTGATAGCTGCTGTGAGCATCGGAAGAACTTTGTAGACGTCACCTACGATACCGTAGTCGCAAACTTTGAAGATCGGAGCATCTTCGTCTTTGTTGATGGCGATGATGCAGTCAGAGCCGGACATACCAGCCAAGTGCTGAATAGCACCGGAGATAGCGCAGGCAATGTAGATCTTCGGAGCAACGGTTTTACCCGTCTGGCCTACCTGATGGAGAGCGCTGATCCAGCCAGCGTCAACTGCGGCACGGGAAGCACCGACAGCGCCACCGAGAGCGTCTGCGCATTCTTTCAGGATGCCCGTAGCGAACGGTTCTTCACCATTCATGCCGCGGCCGCCGGAAACGATGATGTCAGCGTCTTCGATCTTAACGCCTTCGCCGCCCATTTTAATGAGTTCGACGAAACGAGTTAAGAAGTCAGCATCGCTCAATTTAACTTCTTTTTCGATAACTTCGCCCGTTGCATTGGGGTCAGCTTCCGGTTTTTTGAAGACGTGCGGACGAACCGTACCCATCTGCGGGCGGTTGTCTTTACAAATGATTTCAGCCATGATGTTGCCGCCGAGAGCCGGACGAGTCCATACGATGGTCTTGCCGTCGTCGTCAACGCTGAGCTGCGTGCAGTCAGCCGTAAGGCCGGTTTTCAAGGTGTTGGCAACACGCGGGCCGAGGTCACGGCCGATGTTGGTAGCACCGACGAGGAATACGTTCGGTTTTTCTTCTTCGAAGAAGTCGCAGATGACCTTCGAATAAGCCGTCGTCGTGTAATGTTCGAGTTTTGCGTCGTCATAGACGTATACTTTATGAGCACCGTGAGCAATGAGTTCCTGTGCCAACGGTTTTACATCTTTACCAATGAGAATAGCGCCAACTTCGTCGCCAATGGTGTCGGCCAAGATACGGGCCTGACCCAACAATTCAAAAGATACATCACGTAATTTGCCTTCAAACTGTTCAGCAATTACATAAATGCCTTTGCATTCTGCTAAATCCATTTTCACTGTTCCTCCTTAGAATTAAATGATTTTCTGGGCAGTCAGTTTTTCCATGAGCTGGTCGACAACTGCCTGTTCGTTGTCGTCTTCAACTTTGAGGACGAGACCGCCGGATCTCTGAGGCGGCGTGAAAGTCTTACGAACTTTTGTCGGAGAACCATTCAAACCGATGAGCGTTTCATCGACACCAATAGCAGCGGCGTCTAAGGTCGGGATTTCACGGCGTTTTGCTTTCATCGTGCCGCGGATGGTCGGGAAGCGCGGTTCGTTCAAGTCTTTAACAGCTGTGATGAGGACAGGGAAATCGGCTTCGGTTACGATGTAGCCTTCTTCGTTTTCCTGCTGGACAGTGACTTTGGTGCCTTCAACTTTGATATCGCGAGCATAGGTGATCTGCGGAATGCCGAGTTCGCAGGCGATCTGCGGGCCAACCTGAGCGGTATCACCGTCGATAGCCTGTTTGCCGCAAAGAATCATATCGAATTTTTCGATGCCTTTAAGTTCAGCAACTTTTTTAACAGCCTGTGCCAAAGCATAGCCCGTAGCTAACGTATCGGAACCACCGAGTTTACGGTCGGATACGAGATAAGCGTCGTCAGCCCCCATAGCAAGGCCTTCGCGGAGAACGTCTTTAGCCTGTTCAGGACCCATGGAGAGTAACGTAACCTTTACGTTATCCTTGTCAGCATCCTTCAACTGTAAAGCGCCTTCCAGTGCGTTCTGGTCAAAAGGGTTGAAAATGTTAGGAACACCAGCACGAATGATGGTCTTTTTAACGGGATCAATCTTAACTTCTGCTGTGTCCGGAACTTGTTTGACACATACCAATATTTCCATTTACGTTTGCCTCCTAAAGTCTTTTTTTATGCAACAGGCTTGGCTGATGCCAAGCCTGCATCATAAACTTCAATTATCTTAACAGAGCACCAGCTGTAACCATGAGCTGAACTTCGTTCGTGCCTTCGTAGATCTGGGTGATCTTAGCATCGCGCATATGACGAGCAGCCGGATATTCTTCGCTGTAGCCATAGCCGCCGAAGATCTGGACAGCTTCAGTGGAAACACGCATAGCAACGTCGGAAGCAACGCGTTTTGCAATAGCAGCATCAACCGTGAACGGTTTGCCTTCCTGTTTCAAGCAAGCAGCTTTGTAAACGAGGTTACGAGCAGCTTCGATCTGCATCTTCATGTCAGCCAATTTGAAGGAAACGGACTGGAATTTGCAGAGCGGTTTGCCGAACTGTACACGCTGTTTGGAGTATTCAACAGCATCTGCCAAAGCAGCTTCTGCGATACCGAGAGCCTGAGCGGCAACGCCGATACGGCCGCCGTCGAGGGTCATCATAGCGATCTTGAAGCCTTTGCCTTCTTCGCCGAGCATGTTTTCAGCCGGAACTTTGACGTCCTGGAATACGAGTTCCATCGTAACGGAAGTATGGATGCCCATCTTGTCTTCTTTTTTACCATAAGTGAAGCCAGGCATGCCGTCTTCGAGGATGAAGGCCGTGATGCCGTGGTTGCCTTTGCTCTTATCGGTCATAGCGAAGACGATGTAGATATCAGCATGGCCGCCGTTGGTGATGAAAATCTTGGAGCCGTTCAGGGTGTACGTGCCGTCGTCGTTTTTAACAGCAACAGTCTGCTGGCCGGAAGCGTCCGTGCCGGCATTCGGTTCGGTTAAGCCGAAAGCGCCGAGTTTCGTGCCTTCAACCAAGGGAACCAAGAATTTTTCTTTCTGTTCTTCCGTACCGAACTGCCAAATCGGGTTTGCACAGAGGGAAACCGTTGCCGACAAGGTGATGGAAACGCCAGCATCATATTTAGCCAATTCTTCAACAGCCAGGATGTAGCTCAAAACGTCGCCGCCGTCATCGCCAGCACCGCCGTACTTTTCTTCAAAGTAAGCGCCCGTGATGCCCAAGCTGAGCAATTCAGCGATAAGTGCATCATCATAAATGCCCTGATGATCGCGTTCCATGATGGTCGGAGCCAATCTCTTTTCACCGAAATCTCTAGCGAGGTTCATGAAATCCTGTTGTACTTCTGTTAAGTTAAAATCCATGATGTGTCCACTCTCCTTAGTGTATAGTTAATTTACAGTAAAGCCTTGAGATAAAAACCTGAAATCTGAGACAATACATTGTCCGGTTAATACAAAAAAACAGCTTGGATATATATTCACACGGTCTCAGTGCTTACAAGTGCATTGTACAACTTTTCACAAGTTAAATCAATAGCAAAAGTGCTATAAATCACAATATAACCATTCCATTTTCTCATCTTATCGTATTAACAAGACTTTTTTGTACTAATAAGGCAAAAAGGAGAAAATAGCCTTGACACGGTACGTCTTATTTTTACGGTAGGCTTTAATTCCTATACCTAACTATACTGGTTACAAATACTTAGGAAAGCTTACGGTTGTATTATAGCACGGATACCCCGGAAGTTGTCAAGGATATGTGCCGTAATTCCCCAAATTTTATAATTGCCGTATGTATAAATCTTTATATTATAGGTACGGCGCGGCCGCCACTCCCCTCGCATGGGCATATCCAGGTCTTTAGGGAAATCCGGTGCCGGCCTGGTAGCCAGCTCGATGCGGCCGATTTCCGGCTCATGGTCGTCGAACCATTTCAAGGGCACCGTAAAGGTGTGATCGACTTCACCAGCGCTCAAGGTAAAGTCCGTCGTGTCCATATAGGCGGCAAAGGGCCAGACAGTCACGCCGACAGGCGATTCCAGGTAGTCCAAAGGCCCCCAGAGGTGGATGTGGTCGGCACTGACACCCAGTTCTTCCCTCGTTTCCCGCAGGGCTGCCGCCAAGGGGCTGGCGTCGGTCTTGTCGATGCGGCCGCCGGGAAAGCAGATTTCGCCGGGCTGCCAGTCGAGTTTACTGCTGCGGACTTCAAAGACCAGATGTTCTTCCCCATCTTTGTGAATGACCGGCACCAAGACGGCGCAGGGAACGGTATTGAGGCAGGTGTTTTGACGGACAATGCGTTCGGGCCAAGGCGTAAAAGGCTTCATGTCAATCTCCTTTCAGCATACATTACGTTACAATAAGAACAATCTAAAGAAAAGGAGACTGCCGAATAGACAGTCCCCTCCTTTGTCGAATATATTCACATCGCCTTATTTGACGACGATATTGATGATTTTCTTGGGTACGACGATAAATTTGACGACCTTCTTATCGCCGATGAATTCTTTGATATGCGGCAGAGCCAGGACCTGTGCTTCGAGAGCGTCTTTGTCGGCGTCGACGGCGACGGTCAGGCGGTCGCGGACCTTGCCGTTGACCTGGATCGGCAGTTCGATTTCATCGACGACGAGGGCCGTCTTGTCGACTTCCGGCCAGGCTTCCTGGTGGACGCTGCCTTCAAAGCCGCAGATCTGCCACAGCTCTTCCGTAATATGCGGCGTAAAGGGAGCCAGGATCTTGAGCAGGTTCTTATTGACTTCCAAGGCCACGTCTTCATGGATCGTCGTGTTAGCGCCGGCATAGGCGTGCATGGCGTTGACGTATTCCATGATCGAGCTGACGGCCGTATTGAGGCCGTAGTCACCGTCTTTGCCGAGGACGTCTTCCGTAACCTTAGCAATGGCCTTGAATTCTTCAAAGCGCAGTTCTTTTTCCCCTTCGGTATACTTCTTGTCGGAGGCGCCGATCTTTTCCATTTCCTGGAACTGGTGGACGATGCGCCATACGCGGTTCAAGAAGCGATACGAGCCTTCGACGCCCTGGTCGGACCAGCCCAGATCGCGTTCGGGCGGTGCGGCAAAGAGGATGAATAAGCGGGCCGTATCGGCACCGTATTTGGCGATGATGTCTTCCGGAGATACGATGTTGCCCTTGGATTTACTCATCTTGCTGCCGTCGAGGAGTACCATTCCCTGAGTCAGGAGGCGTTCAAAGGGTTCTTTCTTTTCAACGAGGCCGGCGTCATGGAAGACCTTCATGAAGAAGCGGGAGTACATGAGGTGAAGGATGGCGTGTTCGATACCGCCGATGTACTGGTCGACGTTCATCCAGTGATTGGCCTTCTTGGGATCCCAGGCCTGTTCATCGTTGCGGGCGTCGGTATAGCGCAGGAAGTACCACGACGAGCAGATAAAGGTATCCATCGTGTCCGTTTCCCGTTTGGCCGGGCCGCCGCATTTCGGGCAGGTGCAGTTGACGAAGCTTTCGCTCGTCGCCAAAGGCGATACGGCACCGGCCGTGAATTTGACGTCTTCCGGTAATTTTACCGGCAGCTGGTCTTCAGGGACGAGCTGTTCGCCACAGGTCGGGCAGTAGATAATCGGAATGGGAGCGCCCCAATAGCGCTGACGGGAGATGAGCCAGTCGCGGAGCTTATAGTTGACGGTCTTCTTGCCAAGGCCCTTGTCGGCCAGCCATTTGGTGATGGCTTTCCGGCCTTCTTCGTCAGTCAGGCCGTTGAATTCGCCGGAGTTGACCAGGGTCCCCGGTTCGTGGTAGGCCTCTTCCATGGTCGCAAGATCGAGGTTCTGTTCTTTATTCTGGACGACGAGACGCAGGGGCAGGTCAAATTCTTTGGCAAATTCCCAGTCGCGCTGGTCGTGAGCCGGTACGCCCATGACAGCACCGGTCCCATAGTCGGCCAGGACGTAGTTGGCAATCCAAATGGGGACCTTTTCGTTATTGACCGGGTTTATGGCATAGGCACCGGTGAACATGCCTTCTTTCTTGGCATCCGTTGCCGTGCGGTCGATGTCGCTCATGTTCTTCATGCGGGTAATGAAGGCCTGGAGTTCGGCTTCGTTGGCCTTGCCCTTGATGAGGCTGGCGACGTATTCGTGTTCCGGTGCCAAGACGATGTAGGTGACGCCGAAAATCGTGTCGACACGAGTCGAGAACATGGGCACCTTTTTGCCGATTTCCGGGATGTCGAAGGAGAATTCAGCCCCTTCGCTGCGGCCGATCCAGTTCTTCTGCATGGTCTTGACCCGTTCCGGCCAGCCCGGCAGTTCTTCGAGGTCTTCCAAGAGGCGGTCGGCATAGTCGGTGATCTTGAAGAACCACTGTTTGAGGTCCTTTTTGACGACCGGATTGTCGCAGCGCCAGCAATTGCCGTCAATGACCTGTTCGTTGGCCAAAACGGTGTTGCACGTGTCGCACCAGTTGACCTTGGCTTCTTTGCGGTAAGCCAGGCCGCGTTTATAGAACAGCTCAAAGATCCACTGGGTCCACTTATAGTACTTTTCGTGGCACGTCGCCACTTCGCGGTCCCAGTCATAGGACAGGCCCAGGGATTTCTGCTGGCGGGTCATGTTTTCAATATTGCTGTACGTCCATTCTGCCGGCGGAATGTTGTGCTTAATGGCTGCGTTTTCAGCAGGCATGCCGAAGGCATCGTAACCCATAGGATGGAGAACGTTGTAGCCGTTCATGCGGCGGTAGCGGGCGATGACGTCGCCGATGGTGTAGTTGCGGACGTGGCCCATATGAAGATTTCCCGAGGGATACGGGAACATTTCTAATACGTAATACGGCGGTTTGCCGCTGTCTTCACTGCAGCAGTCACAGTGGTGTTCTTCCCAAACGTGCTGCCATTTCTTTTCGATTTCCTGTGGAATGTACTTTTCCAATATAAGAGCCTCCTATCCTGCCCCAGTCAAAATAAAGACAGCCTGTCTTACAGCGTCTTGAATATTATTATAGTGGCCTCATGGCGTCAAGTCAATTCATGTTTTGCAAATCCCTGCCAAAAATGGGCCGGTTCAAATCCTTTTCGCCAGAAGGCCGCACCCTTCAATCCATAAGTTTGGATGAGTTCAGCCTTAGCTTTTAAGGATTTTTCATCTTCTATCCAAATTTTAACGGTACCCGTCTTCATGGGCAGTTCCAAGTAGTAGAGCCCCAGGTCCTTGTTCCAGACGACGTAGTTCTTATAAGCCTTGAGAACGGCTTCACTGTCGGCCATGGTGAGGGTCCGAACGAAGAGCTTGGCCTTGCCGCCAGTGACGGCAGGCTGATCCGGTTCCGGTTTGACCATTTTCTTCACCGGCGTTACGGCAGCCCGTTTATACGAATCGCCGTCAAAGTCGATGGGAACGATGACGCCGTCCTTGTTTTCTGCTGCCTGACGGGCCGCTTCTTCGGCAGCCGTTTCAACTTCAACCAGCATCGGCTCGCTCGTCTTCGCCTTGTCCTGGACGGTGTCGGATTCGGCCTTGGCCCCTTTTACCGGCGTCGCTCCGACGACGGCCGGCCAGTCGGCGATGTTCTGCGGCAGGTCGCGGCCGTCTTTCGATTCATACCACAGCCGCATGTAGAGGGGCATGCCGAGGACGATCTTTTCGGCAGGGACCAGTTTCAAGGTGTTCTGAACAGCTCGTTCTACCCAGGGGTAGGATGCGACGGGACCGGCGACGGGACTGGTCCGTCCGAACTGGTCGTAAGCCATGATCATCAAGTAGTCGAGGTGCGGTGCCAGGGCGGCCCGGTCGTAGACCATGGACCAATTGGGGCTGTCCGACGGCGGCGTGACGTCCATGGACACCTTCAGGCCATAGGCATGGGCGGCGTCGGAAATCTTACGGACGAAGGCCGTCAGTTTGTCTTTATCGCTATAATTGACGTTTTCAAAGTCGATGTTGTAGCCTTTAAAATCATAGAGGATGGCGTAGCCCATGAGCTGGCGGACCATCGTATCCTGCAGGCGGCTGTCGGACAGGATTTCGTGGGTCAGCTTGGGATCGAAGTTGTTGTCGATGAGGGGCCACATGGCGTAGCCTTTGGCGGCATACGTTTCGGCCAGCATATCAAAATCGGGGTTGCGCAGTTCGATGCCGTTCTTGGTCAGTCGAAAGGCCGTCGGCGACATGATCGGCTGGTGAGTCTGAAGGGACGGCAGATCGGCGTCTTCCTTCATGAGGGGATCCCAGAAGAGGACCAGGCCCATCTTCCCTTCCTTGGCGGCTGCCGGCTTCCGGTTTGGTTCCCGGTGCAGTTCCGGTGCCGTGCTTACGGACTGTTCCGGCGGCAAGAGGGTATTTTTCTCGGTCGGGTTTTCGGCCAGGACGTAGCTGATGCCAAGGGGCCGGCGGACGTTTTTGATATTGATCGTCCGGCCGCCGCTGACGGCCCGTCCGGGAAGGGTCAGCTGAACGGGGTCGCCCTGCCAGGCCGTCGAACCGTTGTCCGCCTTTGGCAGGCGGAACCAATAGGTCCCCTTGCTCTTATCGGCTTCTTTGATGCCGTAGCGGCTGAGGGCCTTGTCCGATACCAGCCAGCGGCCCTGGTCTTCGACGATTTCAAGGTCTTTTACGACTTCATTGGGAATGGGATTGGCCACGGTCGGCACGCTGAAGGCCGGATCCGACGCCTTGGAACTGTCGTCGGCCGGGGCAGCAGCAAAGGAAAAAGCCGTCAGGGACAAGGTGATCAGTCCCGTCAGGCAGGAAACTTTCACAGCATGGTTATATTTCATGATTCTTTCCTCCTCGTGAGGATTGGAAAAAAAAGTTCAATCCTGTATAATTCTATGGTGAACGCGAACAACTTTCAACTCCCGTCCATATTTTCTCATTATACCACACCTAAAGGAGGTTTTATATTGCATCAGTATCTATTTTTTATCGGCTCCTTCCCCGTCCGGGCTTACGGACTGTTATTTATGCTGGGCATCATCTCGTCAGGACTGACGGCCTATTACATCATGAAGCGTGACGGCCGCGGCTGGCACGTCCACATCTTCGACTTCACCATGTACTGCGGCCTGGCCGGCATCGTCGGCGGACGCCTGTGGGACGTCTTCTTCTTCGACTGGGCCTACTACCAGCATCACCTGACGGAAATCCCCTACGTCTGGCAAGGCGGCATGGCCATCCAGGGCGGCCTCTTATTCGGCGCCATTGCCGGCATCCTTTATACGAAGCACTACCACATCGACACCTGGGCCTTTGGCGACCTGTTAGCGCCGGCCATCATCTTGGGCCAGTCCATCGGCCGCATGGCCAATCTCATGAACGGCGACGCCTTCGGCCATCCTACAGGCGGCAATTTCGGTATCGTCTATCCCGAAACGACCCTGGCTTACCAGACCTACAGCAGTCAGCCCCTGTGGCCAGCCGAAGTCTGGGAAGGACAGATCGACGTCCTGGTCTTCGTCGTCCTCCTCTTTTACAGTTCCTTCCCCCACAAGAAGGGCCAGGTCTTCAGCCTCTACGTCATGCTCTACGCCATTGAACGGTTCTTCCTGGAATTTCTCCGCGGCGACTACGTCAACCTGACCATGGGTCTGAAATCAGCGCAGATGACCAGCGTCATCGCCTTCGTCATCGCCTTTGTCGTCTTCCTTTACCTGCAGTTCAAAGGGACGACCGACACGGAAGATAAGGCCCAGGCATAACCGGACAGATCCCCTTAGGGATACAAAAAGGACAGCTCCTTTCGGGGCTGTCCTTTTTTCATGCCGTGCCGAAGCGCGGTCTTCATATAAAGTTTTAGTTCTGACCCTTTTCCAAGGCAGCCTTCAAGGTATGCCATGCCAGGACGGCGCATTTGACGCGGGCCGGCATATTGGAAATGTTCTTCAGGGCAATGGCGTCTTCCAATTCTTCCAGCTCATCATCGTCGGTGATTTCCCGCTTGATCATGTCCAGGAAGAGGTCGACCAGGCGCAGGGCTTCTTCAACGCTCTTGCCTTTGATGAGGTCGATCATGATATCGGCCGAAGCCTGGCTGATGGCACAGCCGTGGCCCGTATAGGCGGCATCTTTGACGACGCCGTCCTGAATGTCAGCCTGGAGGGTGATGTCGTCGCCGCAGCTCGGGTTGTGGCCGTGTTCACTGATGTTGGCAACATCCAAAAGGCGTTTATTGGCTTGCGATTGATTGTGTTCCAGAATGATGTCGGAATACAATTCGTTCATATTTTCCATAGCTCGTTGAACACTCCTTAGTCTTTAAAACCCATCTGTTTGCGGACCAGGGGCAGTTTTTCCAGGAAGTAGTCGACTTCTTCTTCCGTATTGTAGATATAGAAGCTGGCCCGATTCGATGCTTCTACGCCTAAATGAGCGCCAAGAGGCTGTGCGCAGTGATGACCCGAACGGATGGCGATGCCAAAGCTGTCGAGGATCGTCGCTGCGTCATGAGGATGGACGCCGTCGATGGTGAAGGTAATGACGCCGGTCTTTTCCGACGGATCCTTGCTGCCGATGATGTGGATGTGAGGAATCTTTTCCATCCCTTCCAGGCAGCGTTTGGTCAAGACTTCTTCGTGGGCTTCGACCTTGTCCATGCCGATTTTTTCCAAGTAGTCGATAGCGGCGTGGAGAGCTACGGCGCCTTCGACGTTCTGGGAACCGGCTTCAAATTTGAAGGGCAGTTCGTTGAAGGTCGTCGACTGTTCCTGAACGTATTCGATCATGTCGCCGCCGAGGAGGAAAGGTTCCATCCCTTCGAGGATGGCCTTTTTCCCGTAGAGGACGCCCGTGCTGGCCGAGCCGCACATCTTGTGCCCCGAGAAGACGAAGAAGTCGCAGTCGAGGTCCTGGACGTCGGTCTTCATGTGAGGAACGGACTGAGCGCCGTCGACGATGGCAATGGCACCGACGGAATGAGCTTTGGCGACGATGTCCTTGACCGGACGCTTCATGCCGAAGACGTTGCTGACGGCAGCGAAGGAAACGATCTTGGTCTTGTCGTCGATCTTAGCCAAATCTTCGTCCGTGAAGTGGCCTTCTTTATCGAGGTACATGAATTCCAGGACGGCACCAGTCTTTTCGCAGACCCGCTGCCAGGTGACCAGGTTGGAATGGTGTTCAGAAATGGGGATGACGATCTTGTCGCCCTTTTTCAGTTTCGGTTCGGCATAGCTGCGGGCAATGAGGTTCAGGGCTTCCGTCGTATTGCGGACGAAGACGATTTCTTCCGTCGACGGAGCGTTGATGAAGCGGCGGACGGACTCACGAGCTTCGTCGTACAGTTCGCCGGCTTCGATGCTGAGGATGTGAGCGCCGCGGTGAGGATTGCCATTGTGATGTTCGAGGAGATCTACGATGGCGTCGATGACCTGACGCGGTTTCTGCGTCGTAGCGGCGTTATCAAAGTAAACGATGGGATGTCCGTTATGGACTTTAGTCAAGATTGGGAAATCTTTGCGTACATTTAGCATGGCAATCACCTTTCTTGCGGCAGAACTGCATTTTTTCACGTACAGCTTGGAGCGCTTTATTTTCTAAATCCTTGTCACCGAGAGCGTCGATGACCGGGCGGATATTCGATTCGACGATGATCAGCTGGGCGCCGATTTCGTTGAAGCCGCGGCTCATGAGGTAGAACAACTTGTCCTGGTCAATCTGACCGGCACTGGCGGCATGGTTGCCGACGACGTCGTCTTCCTTGCAGAGCAGGAGCGGTACGGAGATGGAGTGGACTTCCGGGCTTAAGAGGATGCAGATATCCGATTCAGAGCCGACGGCCTTCTTACTGCCCCGCAGGAAATCGATGGTCCCGCGGAAGTATTTCTTCGACGTGTCGAGGAGAGCCCCCGTCGTCAAGATGTCCGTATTGGTCTTGACGCCTTTGGTCGGGACCCAATAGGAGAAGTCGACGATCTGGTCGTCGTCGCCGAGGTACATGGCCTGGCTGTTGAAATTGCTTTCTTCGGTCATGAGGTCGGTCTTATAGTAGACGATGGCCGTCTTGCCGCCTAATTCAGCGCTGACGTAGTCGATGGTGCTTTCCTTACCGGCATCGCCGTAGCGGTGTTCGACGTGGCGTACACTGCGGCCGTTGAGCTGGACCTTGCTGATTTTGACGCGGGCTTTTTCCCCGGTCTTGACGTAGGTCAGGAAGTTGACCATGCCGTCGTCGGCGTCGCCGTCAAATTCGAGGTAGACCGTCACATCGCTGTGCGCTGCTGCTTCGATCTTGAGCTGTGCCGAAAGCTGAGGCTGATCGGCGCTGACGCTGTATTTCAAGTGAACCGAGCCCTTCTGGTGTTCGCCGATGGTGACGGCGCAGCCGGAATTGGCTTTGTTCAGTGCATTTTCAAGTGCTTCCGCATTGGAACCTTGGAAATCGCCGAGGTCGGGAATGCCGTTGCCGTCATAGAAGTTGACGGAAACGTCGCCGTCGTGGCGTTCTTCCGGGCGATAAGCGGAGCCGGCCTTGTCAGCCAGGCGGTCCAATTCAAGGTAGTTGACTTTCATCCAGCGAAAAGTCGGGCGCGGGAGTTGGTTATACTGGATTTTATCTGTATTAGCTGCCATAATATTCCTCCTCCCTATTTCAACGAACCCTTGAGTTCGAGGTTGATCAGGTTATTCATTTCTACGGCGTATTCCAGAGGCAGGGCCTTGGATACCGGTTCGACGAAGCCGCGGACGAGCATGGCCCGGGCGTCATCTTCACTGAGGCCGCGGCTCATGAGGTAGAAGATGGCTTCATCGGAAATACGGCCGATGGAAGCTTCATGACCGAGGTCGATGTTGTCGTTCTTGACGATGATAGCCGGAATCGTATCGGACTGGGATTCTTCGTCGAGCATCAGCGATTCGCAGCTGACGTTGGCCTTAGCCCCGTCGGCCGGCGGATTGATGACGACGCTGCCGCGGTAAATGCTGACGCCGCCGCTCTTGCTGAGGGACTTGGAGTTGATGTTGCTCGTCGTGTTGGGCGCATTGTGGACGACTTTCGAGCCCGTATCGAGGAACTGGCCGGCACCGGCAAAGGTGACGCCCGTAAATTCGCAGTGAGCGCCTTCGCCATTGAGGATACTCATGGGATAGAGGCACGATGTATGGGACCCGAAGGAGCCCGTAACCCAGTTGATGCGGCCGTTCTTACCGACGATGGCCCGCTTGGTGTTGAGGTTGTACATGTTCTTGGACCAGTTTTCAATCGTCGAATAGGTCAGCTCAGCGTCGTCGCCGATGAACAGTTCGACGCAGCCGGCGTGGAGGTTGGCTACGTTGTACTTCGGAGCCGAACAGCCTTCGATGAAGTGGACCTTAGCCCCTTTTTCGACGATAATCATGGTGTGTTCGAACTGGCCTGCCCCCGGTGCATTGAGGCGGAAATAACTCTGAAGGGGAATCGATACGTCGACGCCGGCCGGCACGTAGACGAAGGAGCCACCGGACCAAACGGCGCCGTGAAGGGCGGCAAATTTATGGTCTGTCGGCGGAACGAGCTTCATGAAGTGCGCTTTGACGATGTCTTCGTACTGATCGAGAGCCGTATCAAAGTCGGTATAGACGACGCCCTGCTGGACGAGTTCGTCCTGAATGCTGTGATAGACGACTTCCGAGTCGTACTGAGCGCCGACACCGGCCAGGGACGTCTTTTCCGCTTCGGGAATGCCCAATCGGTCAAAGGTATCTTTGATATCGTCTGGTACTTCGTCCCAATTGGCCTTCATCTGGGAATTAGGGCGAACGTAAGTGACGATGTTGTCCATATCGAGTTCACTGATATCAGGACCCCAGTTCGGATATTCCATGCGGTTGAACAAATCCAGGGACTTGAGGCGGAAATCGAGCATCCACTGTGGTTCGTGCTTCTTTTCCGAGATTTCCCGAACGATGTCTTCCGTAAGGCCAGCATCGGTCTTATAGGAATAGGTAAAATCTTTTTTAAAGTTATACATATTGCCGAAATCAGCAAAGGTGTCGATGGTCTTGCGTTCGTCAGCCATCTTGCTCTGCTGTGAGGCAAATTTTTCGTTGTTATCAGCCATAGCTGTACCTCCCACTAGCCTTTATATGCGTCGTAACCGTTGGCTTCAATCGCCTGGATGAGGGATGCGTCGCCGGTCTTGACGATCTTGCCGTCGATCAGGATGTGAACGAAATCCGGTTTGAGCTTCTGCAGGATTTCGCTGTGGTGAGTAATGACCATGATGGAATTGTTTTCGTTGTGGTACTGAGATACCGTTTCCGATACGACGCGGACGGCATCGACGTCGAGGCCCGAGTCGATTTCATCGAGCATGGTCAGTTTCGGTTCGAGCATACACATCTGGAGGATTTCCGTCTTTTTCCGTTCACCGCCGGAGAAGCCATCGTTGACGTAGCGTTCGGCATAGGACTTGTCCATCTTCAGCTGATCCATTTGGGCGTGGAGCTTCTTGCGGAAAGGCATGATGCGCTGCTGGCCGGAAATGGTGCTCTTGGCGTTGCGGACAAAGTTTTCAACGGAAATGCCCTGGACGGCAATAGGCTGCTGAAAAGCCATGAAGATGCCGGCTTTGGCGCGTTCGTTGACAGGAGCTTCCGTAATTTCCTGTCCTTCGAAGAAGATCTTCCCGGCCGTGACGACGTACTTCGGATTGCCCATAATGGCATTGAACAGCGTCGATTTGCCGGCGCCGTTGGAACCCATGATGACATGCGTTTCGCCCGTATTGATCGTCAAATCGAGGCCTTTGAGGATTTCTTTGCCTTCGACGGCGATATGCAAGCCTTCTACTCTTAATAATTCACTCATCATTATCACTCCTACGTTAAGTTCTACGTTTTACTCCACCCCTGCACGGCGATGCAAAAACGTAATGATTTCCTATATTGATAAAGTATACCATTTAGATACACTTACTTTACTGTTCTTAATGTACTCCATAAACGCCACAAAGTCAACCTATTTAGTCGCTTTTTTGACTATTTTTTATCGACTTTGTCCTTCATCCAGCGGGCCCGCAAATCACTGCGCAGCCAGAGCTGCATGCCGCAGACGGCGACGGCCGCCGCCAGCAGGCCTAAAAGACCGGCTGACGGGCCGTCGACGACGAGGGCATAAAACAAAAAGGCATAGACGACGAGCCATAGAAACAGTTTGAGTTTCATCATCTTCGTCAGCTTAGCCACAGGCGTTGCATCCTTTGCAGTCTTCCCCTTCTTCGGGATCGCCGAAGAGGCGGGCCTTCTGACCGCGCATGGCCAGCGTTGCCTGGATATACATGGCGCATTCAATACGCTTCTTCTGGATCTGGCAGCTCAGGTCGTAAGGCGTCTTGATGTCGCCGCCGTACTTGATGTTGTTGGCATGGCAGCCGCCGCTGCAGAAGAATTTAGCCCAGCAGTCGCAGCAGATGGGCTTATTGAGGACGTGCATGTCCCGGAATAAGGGCGGCAGCGTCGTATTGGTCACGCCGTCATAGACGTTGCCGATGACGTATTCATCCTGGCCTACGAACTGGTGGCAGGGATAGATATCGCCGTTAGGGACGACACACATGTATTCGTGGCCGGCGCCGCAGCCGCGGAGGCGTTTGGCGATACAGGGGCCGCGATAGAGGTCCATGATGAAGTGATAATAGATGAAGGGCCGGCCTTCGTCGAGGCGTTTCAAGTAGAATTCGGCCAGGTTGTCGTATTCGTCAAAAATACGGGGCAGGTCCTTTTCGGTGATGGCATAGGACAAGTCGTCGCCGACGACAGGTTCCATGGACAGGCCTTCAAAGCCGAGGTCGGCCATGTGTTCTACGTCTTTGGTGAAATCGAGGTTGTACGTCGTGTACGTGCCGCGGACGTAGTACTCTTCCCCATTGCGGTGCTTGGCGGCATAGACCTGGTTGTCGGCACAGGTCTTGTAGGAGCTGCGGCCGCCGGCATCGGGGCGCATCCGGTCGTGGACTTCGGGACGGCCGTCGAGGCTGAGGATGAGGCTGATGTGATTGTCAGTCAGATACTTGACCTTAGCCGGGTCGAGGAGCATGCCGTTGGTCGTCAGGGACAATTTGAAGACCCGGTCGTGGATCTTTTCCTGTTCACGGATGTATTCGATGGTCTGTTTAACGACGCCGAAGTTCATCAGCGGTTCGCCGCCGAAGAAGTCGATTTCGCAGTGCTGGCGCTTGCCTTCGGTACTGCGGATCAGGAGGTCTACGGCATTCTTGGCTACGTCGAAGCTCATTAGTTCCCGCTTATGCGTGTCGTAGTCGCCTTGGGAGGCAAAGCAGTACTGGCAGCGCAGGTTGCAGTCGTGGGCAATGTTGAGGCACAGGGACTTAATGACCGGTTCTTCTTCGGCGACGACTTTAAAGTTTTCCGTCATGGGCGCAAAGAGGAGTTCCTTTTTGATCAATTCATCGAGTTCACCGAGGATATCGGTGAGGTCCTGTTTATCATACGTACCGGCAAAGGCTTCGTAGACGGCGTCTTTATTGGTGCCGTCGTAGACGTCGAGGACATCGTAGGTCATCTTGTCGATGACGTTGATGATGCCGCTGTTGACGTCGAGGAGCATGTAAGTACCGTTTTGACAGTATTTATGAATCATTGGTTTAATTTCAGCCATGAATAATCTTTCCTCCATATAAAAAAGAACGGGGTGCCGCGTGAGCGACGCCCCTTTTCCTTGAATAACTTATTTTGTGCAGATCTGATTGCCAACGGTGCAAGAAGTCTTGCAGGCGGACTGGCAGGACGTCTGACATTCGCTGCAGCCAGCGTGCTGTGCCGTCTTCTGGATAGATTCCGTATTAATCGTAATGATGTGTTTTGCCATGATCTTCACCTCGCTATCAAAGATTATGCTTTATTTTACCACATTACAGACGATTCTACAACAGAAGTCAAAACTATAAGAGTTTAAAACCTTCAAAGAAGAAGTTCTTGCCGATGCTGATGACCAGCGAGCGTTCTTCAAATACATCGTTTGTGTCAAAGAAAACGTCAAAGCCCTCTTGGTAGGTAGCATAAATCGAGGTAATGCGCTGCAAACATCCGGTGATGTCGTCAGCACTTACTTCCGGCTCACCCTCGGACCGCCATTTCTTATTCTTGAAACCAGCGATGAGCGGTGCATGGGAAACGACCTGTGACTGGTGTTCTACGACCCAGTTCCAGATTCCCTCAGCATACTGCTGGGCCTGTGCCTCCTGGCCTTCAGGGAGTCCGTCGAGAGTAAACAAAACGGGGCGGCCATCAACCATGATTTCATCCATGTAGCTGCCTTTGACATATTTTAAATTCACAGAAGCACCTCCTGCGAAATCATGTGGAGCATGAAGAATGGTTATGTCTAACGTATTAATTTTATCGTGCATTCAGGAGATTGTCAATAAAAAAAAGCTGCCGCCGAAGCGACAGCTTTCCATGGCTGCATTAGTCCATCTTCGTGAAGGAACCTTTGTCAGCACCGCAGGTCGGACATACCCAATCTTCCGGAAGATCAGCAAATTTCGTGCCAGCAGCGATACCGTTGTCAGCGTCGCCTTCAGCTTCATCATAAATGTAGCCGCAGATTGTGCATTCGTACTTATCCATAATCTTTCCCTCCTGATTGACGTATTAATAAATAATACTTATTAATTATTTTTTACACGTTTATGATATCATATTGTCTTAAAAAATGCAAGACTATTTTGCCTGTTTTCCCATATTAATATCGATAATGCCCGACGAGTATGGTGCCACTTCGTATTGACCGAAGATAAAGTGGATATTGCCCTTCTTATCGAGGTAGAAATTCTTGGGATCTTCCGTCAGGCCGTTGAAGTATGTCGACAAGACGTTGTCGCTCAAGGTCAGCTTGTTGGTGATTTTTTGCAGGGTAAAGGCCTTTTCGTCGCCCGGTTTGACCAATTCACGCCAGTTGGTAATGCGCCGGCCCGTTTCCATGTCGAAGACGACGCCCGTCTTCCAGCTCGTCGGATGGGCGGCCCGGTCGAAATAGAGGTAGCCTTCATCGAGGAAGGACAGGTACTTCCCATTGTTTAAGGTCACGGTATAGTGCTTTTCTTCGGTCAATTTGACGCCCTTGGTCCCCTGCTGGGCAAAAAATTCCCGGGCCTGGGCCTGTTCATCGGCAAAATACTGAGCCATCAGGGCCGCAGCCCCGGCATTGCCGTCAATCGAAATCGACGGATACTGGATGGTCAGCGTACTGCCATCGTCATGGGTATAGACAGCCTTCGGTGCGTCTTCAATGACAGCCGGCGACGCCGCCATGGCGACGGCTCCCATGAGCCAGGCGCCGCACAAAAGGGTGAGCAATTTCTTGTTTATCATAAGGAACCCCTCCTCTTTATTTTCTCTATATTATACCATATTTACTGGACGATTTTCCGCTTTTCATCGTTCCCCAGCCGGAAGAAGTCGTAAATATTTTCGGCAGCCTGACGGTTCATGCCCGGCACAGCGGCCAGTTCTTCGATGGAAGCGGCCTTCATGTCGGCCAGGGTTTTAAAGGCCGTCCACAAGGCTTTTCGCCGCTTGGGGCCGATGCCTTCGACGTGGTCCAAGATGGAGACCAGACTGCGCTTGCCGCGGAGGTTGCGGTGGTAGGTAATGGCGAAGCGATGGGCTTCGTCGCGGATTGACTGCAGGAGCTGCAGTTCCGGTGTGTGATGGCTTAAGATGATGGAATCGCTGCTGCCTTCGACAAAGACTTCTTCGATGCGCTTGGCCAAACTGATGACCGGGGCTTCACAGCCGGCATCGCGGATGATGGGCAGGGCGGCGTGGAGCTGTCCCTTGCCGCCGTCGATGATTATCAGGTCCGGTACGGGCCAGTCTTTTTCGCCGTAGCGGCGGGCCATGATTTCGGCCATGGACTTGAAGTCGTCTGGTTTCCCCTGAACGGTCTTCAATTTAAAGCGGCGGTATTCCTTCTTGGCCGGCTGGCCGTGTTCGAAGACGACCATGGAGGCCACCGTTTCGATCCCCTGGGTATGGGAAATATCGAAGCATTCCATCCGTTCGGGAAGATAGGGCAGATTGAGGATCCGCGCCAAGCCTTCGACGGCGCCCGTCGTCTTATCGACGTCGTGCTGCCACTGGAGGCGCTTCTGTTCCAAGAGGGCGGCGGCGTTTTCACAAGCCATGGTCAACAGCTGCTTCTTGGTCCCCCGCTGGGGCACGGTGACGCTGACCTTCCGGCCCTTCTGTTCGCTCAGGCGGCGTTCACAGCTTTCCCCGTCTTCAATGGCCGGGACGACGACTTCCGTCGGGACAAAGGTGCCGTCGCTGTAATACTGGTCGAGGACGGCGCTCATCAGGGCCCCTTCTTCTTCGTCGCTGCTGTTGTCCAGGGAGAAGGTTTCCCGGCCCATGAGTTTCCCCATGCGAACGGTGTAGATCTGGACACAGGTCTGACCGGCCTGACGAGCCAGGCCGATGACGTCCATGTCGCCGCCGTCGGTGTTGACGATGTTCTGCTGTTCCTGAATGACGGCCACGGCCTTGAGCTGGTCGCGGTACATGGCGGCCTTTTCAAACTCCATGGCTTCCGCCGCTTCGGCCATCTTTTCCTGCAGGGAACGGACGACGCCGTTGTCCCGGCCTTCGAGGACGGCCACGGCCTGGTCGACGTTGGCGTTGTAGTCGGCTTTGGTAATATAGTGGACGCAGGGCGCGTCGCAGTGGTGCAGATGATATTGCAGGCACGGCCGATCGCTGGGCATGACCCGGCACGACCGGATATGGTAGGCCCGCTGCATCAGTTTCAAGACCCGGTGGACGGCCGTCGAATCGGCAAAGGGACCGAAGTAGCGGGCGCCGTCGCGGCTGACGCGGCGGGTCATGAAGATCCGCGGATAGTCCTCTTGGACGGTGACCTTGATATAGGGATAGGTCTTGTCGTCGCGGAGCATGATGTTGTAGCGGGGATGATGCTTCTTGATGAGGTTGTTTTCTAAGATCAGGGCTTCCATCTCGGTGGCGACGACGATGGTTTCCAAGTCGACGGCGTGGTTGATCATGGCCGCGACCTTCGGCGAGCGGTTGACGTCGTGGCGGATGTAGCTGGTCACGCGGTTGCGAAGGTTGACGGCCTTGCCGACGTAGATGATCTTCCCCTTCTCGTCCTTCCACAGATAGACCCCGGGTTGGCCGGGCAGGTTCTGTACTTTCTTGCGTACGGCTTCACTGACAGCCATGACTTACCTCCCTTCTCCCTGTTCCATAAAGGCCCGCGTCCGTTCCAGGACCGGTTTCAGGAATTGACCCGTATAGGATGCCGGGACCTTGCAAATGTCTTCCGGCGTCCCCGTGGCAACGACGGTACCGCCGCCGTCCCCGCCTTCAGGGCCGAGGTCGATGAGGTAATCCGCCGTCTTGATGACGTCTAAGTTGTGTTCGATGACGACGACCGTATCGCCGCCGTCGACGAGCATCTGCAGGACGTCCATCAATTTATGGATGTCGGCCGCATGGAGGCCCGTCGTCGGTTCGTCGAGGATGTACAGCGTCCGGCCGGTGCTGCGCTTGGACAGTTCCGTCGCCAATTTGACACGCTGGGCTTCGCCGCCGGACAGGGTCGTCGCCGGCTGGCCCAAGCGGATATAGCCCAGACCGACCTGCTGGAGGGTCTTCATCTTATTGACGATGCGCGGCTGGTTTTCAAAGAAATTGCAGGCGTCGTCGACGGTCATGTTGAGGACGTCGGAAATGGTCTTGCCCTTGTATTTGACTTCCAGCGTTTCCCGATTGTAGCGGGCGCCGTGGCAGACTTCGCAGGGCACGTAGACGTCGGGCAGGAAGTTCATTTCGATGCGGATGATACCGTCGCCCTTACAGGCTTCACAGCGGCCGCCTTTGATGTTGAAGCTGAACCGGCCGGCTTTATAGCCGCGGACTTTGGCTTCTGACGTCTGACTGTAGAGCTGGCGGATGGCATCGAAGACGCCCGTATAAGTCGCCGGGTTGGACCGCGGCGTCCGGCCGATAGGCGACTGGTCGATGTTGATGATCTTATCGATGAGTTCGACCCCTTCGAGGGCCTTGAATTTCCCCGGTCGGTGCGGCGTTCCGTAGACGGCTTCAGCCATGGCCTTATAGAGGATTTCATTGACCAGGGTCGACTTGCCAGATCCGGAAACACCGGTGACGACGGTCAAGGTCCCGATGGGAATGGAAACGTCGACGTTCTTCAAATTGTGTTCGGCAGCGCCGATAATCTTGATAAAAGAGCCGTTGCCCTTCCGCCGTTCTTCGGGAATGGGAATGTATTTCGTCCCCTTCAAGTACTGACCGGTCAGAGACTGAGGGCAGGCCATGATATCGGCTGCCGTCCCCTGGGCGACGATGGTGCCGCCGTGTTCGCCGGCTTCAGGGCCGATATCGACGATGTAGTCCGCAGCTCGCATGGTGTCGTCATCGTGTTCGACGACGATGAGGGTATTGCCCAGGTCGCGCAGGTTGCGCAAGGCGTCGAGGAGCTTGTCATTGTCCCGTTGATGGAGGCCGATCGACGGTTCATCGAGGATGTAGAGGACGCCGACCAGGCCCGATCCGATCTGAGTGGCCAGGCGAATGCGCTGGGCTTCGCCGCCGGACAAGGTGCCTGCCGTCCGCGACAAAGTCAGGTAATCGAGGCCGACAGTCTGGAGAAAGGCCAGGCGAGCCTTGATTTCCTTAAAGACCTGCTGACCGATGAGCTGCTGCTTTTCCGTCAGTTTCAGATTATTAAAGAAAGGGATCATATCCCGAATAGGTAAGTCGGTCAGTTCGGCAATGTTGAGGCCGCCGATCTTAATGGCCAAGGCTTCATGGCGCAGGCGCGTGCCGTGACAGGTCGAGCAGGGCTTGACGGTCATGAATTGGGCAAACTGGTCGCGCATCATATCGGAAGAGGCTTCGCGGTAGCGGCGGCGGACCATGGGCAGGACGCCTTCAAAGGGAATGGAAAAGGTCTTCACTTCGCCCCGCAGGTTTTCATATTCAAAGACACAGTTTTCGGCCGAGCCGTTCATCAGCTTATCCTGAAGTTCTTTCGGCAAGTCGTCATAACTATTGTCTAAGGTAAAGCCATAGGGCTTCAACAAGCCGCCGAGCTGGCGCATGAACCACGAGTCGGGGTTGCTGCTGAGGGCGGCAATGGCCCCGTCGGCAAAGGCTTTCTTCTTGTCCGGCAGGACCAGGTGGATATCGACTTCCATCGTACTGCCGATGCCTGAGCAGTCCGGGCAGGCGCCGAAGGGACTGTTGAAGGAAAAGAGATGGGGCTCGATTTCCGGCAGGCTGATATGGCAGTCCGGGCAGGCGAAGTGCTGACTGAAGGTCAGGACTTCCTTGGTACCCATGCGGAAGATATGGACGATGCCGTCGGCCAGTTTAGCTGCCGTTTCCAGGGAATCGGTAAGGCGCATGAGGATGCTGTCCTTGATGACCAGGCGGTCGACGATGACGTCGATGGTATGCTTTTTATTCTTATCTAAAGGGATGTCGTCGGACAAAAGGTAGACTTCGCCGTCGACGCGGACCCGGGTATAGCCGTCTTTAATGAGCCGGGCCAAGAGTTTCTGATGGGTCCCCTTGCGGCCGTCGACGACAGGCCCCATGACCATGACCTTCTCCCCTTCGCCAAGAGCCATGACGGCATCGGCCATCTGCTCGATGGTCTGCTGGCGAATGGGTTTGCCGCAGTGCGGGCAGAAAGCGTCGCCGACGCGGGCGTAGAGCAGGCGCAGGTAGTCGTAGATTTCGGTAACGGTCCCTACTGTCGACCGGGGATTGCGGCTGGTCGTCTTCTGGTCGATGGAAATGGCCGGCGACAGGCCTTCGATGTAGTCAACGTCAGGTTTATCCATTTGTCCCAAAAACTGGCGGGCATAGGCCGACAACGATTCGACGTAGCGCCGCTGGCCTTCGGCATAGATGGTATCGAAAGCCAGGGACGACTTGCCCGATCCGGACAGGCCCGTAAAGACGACGAGCTTGTCCCGGGGAATCTTGACGTCTATATTTTTTAAATTGTGCTGGCGGGCACCTTTGATGACGATATATTTATCTTGCAAGGTAGACTCCTTCCTGTATCTTCAATGCCATAGCGGCCTAGCGCTTCTTGGCATCGGGCCGTTTGATCTTTCGTTGGTAGCGGCGGCTGGGCATATCCTCGCCTTCCATTTCTTTGGGCAGGGTGTCGTCGTGGCTCATATCGGCCAACTGTTGGCGCAGCTGCCCCAGGCGGTCGCGCAGTTCGGCGGCCTTTTCAAATTCCAGCCGCTTCGACGCTTCCTTCATCTGCAGGGTCATGGTCTTAATGACCTTGTTCAGGGATTCGCGGGTCATGGCCCGTCCCTTGCCGCCCTTTTTACTGCCATAGGCCACATCGTCTTCAGCGACCTTGGTCAGCTCGATGAGGTTGACGACGTCTTTCTTGACCGATTTCGGCGTGATGTGGTGCTGTTTATTATAGGTATCCTGAATTTCACGGCGGCGCTGGGTTTCATCCATAGCTCTGGCCATGGAATCGGTAATCTTATCGGCATACATAATGACCGTCCCGCCGACGTTTCGCGCCGCCCGGCCCATGGTCTGGATGAGGGACGTATCGGAACGCAGGAAGCCTTCTTTATCGGCGTCGAGGATGGCGACGAGAGACACTTCCGGCATATCGAGGCCTTCACGCAGCAAGTTGATGCCGACCAGGACGTCGAATTCGCCGACGCGGAGGTCGCGGATGATTTCCGCTCGTTCGATGGTAGCGATATCGGAATGGAGGTAGCGGACGCGGACGCCCATTTCCTTCAAATAGTCCGTCAAATCTTCGGCCATCTTCTTGGTCAGGGTCGTGACCAACACCCGTTCGTCCTTGTCGGTCCGCTTGCGGATTTCCCCTAAGAGGTCATCCATCTGGCCTTCGATGGGCCGGACTTCGACCTTGGGATCGAGGAGGCCCGTCGGGCGAATGATCTGCTGGGCCATATTCGTTTCGACATCCATTTCATAAGGCCCCGGCGTGGCGCTGACGTAGACGATCTGGTTGATGCGTTCGACAAATTCATCGAACTTCAAAGGCCGGTTATCGAGGGCCGACGGCAGGCGGAAGCCGTATTCGATGAGGCTTTCCTTCCGCGACCGGTCACCGGCGTACATGGCCCGCAGTTGAGGCAGGGTTACGTGGGATTCGTCGACGAGGATCATGAAGTCGTCCGGGAAATAGTCCAAAAGGGTATACGGCGCCTGGCCGGCTTTACGGCCTGCCAAGTGGCGGGAATAGTTTTCGATGCCCGAGCAGTAGCCCATTTCTTCCATCATTTCCATGTCGTACCGCGTCCGCTGTTCGAGACGCTGGGCTTCCAAGAGGTGTTCGCCGTCTTTCAGCTCTTTCAAGCGTTCATCGAGTTCCTGGCTAATGGTCCCCAGGGCCCGTTCCATCTTGTTCTTGGTGGTGACATAATGGCTGGCCGGGTAGATGGCGACGTGCTTGCGTTCGGCAATGACTTCGCCGGTCAGGACATCGACTTCAGTCAGGCGGTCGATTTCATCGCCGAACATTTCGATGCGGATGATCGACTTGTCGAAGGCCGCCGGAAAGACTTCAATCGTATCGCCGTGGACGCGGAAGGTCCCGCGGTCGAGATTCATGTCGTTGCGGTTGTACTGGATGTCGACCAGCTTCCTCAAGATTTCTTCCTGCGTCTTTTCCTGGCCCAGGCGCAGGGAGACGACGAGTTCACTGTAGTCTTCCGGGTCACCGAGGCCGTAGATGCAGGATACGGAGGCGACGATGATGACGTCCCGCCGTTCAAAGAGGCTCATCGTCGCCGAGTGGCGCAGTTTATCGATTTCATCGTTGATGGACGCATCTTTTTCGATATACGTATCGGTCGAGGCGATATAGGCTTCAGGCTGATAAAAGTCGTAATAACTGACGAAATAGCCGACTTCGTTATCCGGGAAAAAGGCCTTGAATTCGCTGCACAGCTGGGCTGCCAGGGTCTTATTGTGAGCGATGACCAAGGTCGGTTTCTGTACCTTTTCGATAAGCTTGGCCATGGTAAAGGTCTTGCCCGTCCCCGTAGCGCCGAGAAGGACCTGGGCCCATTGGCCGGACTGAATGCCTTCGGCCAGGGATTCAATGGCTTCGGGCTGATCGCCCATTGGTTCATAAGGGGCGACGACGCGGAAGGGATGGGACGTATCGTAATCTTTATTATAATGAGACATATCCATAAGGGCCACCTCGCTGCAGCTGTCGGCTGCGGACAACATAACTATTTATTGACTATCTTTCCGATGTTCTTCAACTCGATGGACAAGGTGCCGTCAGGGTTGTTGATGAAGCGGATAAAATCGGTGTTTTCGATATATTCAGACGGGAAGGTAATTTCAATGCCCGTATCGGTTTTTATTTTATGACTGCGGCCGGCTTTCTGGGCGTATTCCTTTTCGATAGCCACGACGTCGGGCAATTTGGCTTCGGCGACTTGCTGCTGAAATTCCTGGGCCATGGCCGGCGAGCTGCCGAAGACATCGGCTCCCATCTCCTGCGGCGAGAAAGAATCGGCGTTTTCAGCGTTTTCCACTAAATAAGTCTTGGTCTTGGACAAGGCTTCGACCGTGCTGGCACCGTGGTCTTCGGCGACTTTTTCGGCAATCTTGCTGATGACCTTGACCGCTTCCTTACTGGAAATGACCGACGTGCACTGGAGGAGCCGGTCCGGCAGGAGGTAGACGTCTTCGCCGTCCATCTTGCGCTTCTTGTCGACAAAGTGGATGGAAAAATCACTCAGCCGGATGAGGGCGTAGGCTTCGGCCTTCTGAGCCATACCGGGCAGGATGGCGTAGTGCTTGATGAGCTTGTTGTAGACCGTCCCTTCGTCGTCGAGAATCTGATGGGTATAAGCCGTCTTATTGTCCAGCATCAGGACGGCAATATTGCGGACGTCGTCGTCATCCTGAAAGTCGATGACCAACAGGTCGGCCGACTCCGGTTCGTCGCAGTGAGCCACGAGCTGATAGAGTTCGCGGGCCGTGTCCGAGGCCAGTTCGTCAAAGGTCATCGTCCCTTCGATCAGGGCCTGGAGCTTAGGCTGAAAGGCACTGGTGGCATAGAAGACGCCCGTCTGCTGGGACGCATCGCCGAGGATGCGGCTGAGCCGTTTATTGACGTATTCATAGACGACGTCGCTGCTGAAGTCGAGGGACTTTTGGGACACGATGCAGACGTTGGTATTGAAATCAAAAATATGGAGCACTGCTGCGTTGATCATCATAATCTATATCATCCTCTACGCTTGTTTTCGTAATTCAAAGACACTGGCTTCGCGGGAACAAAGGACGCGGAAAGGCAGCCAGTGACCGGTACCGCGGTTGACGTAACCCCGGCTTTCACCCTTTCGGAACATGCCGCGCAGGTATTTAAAGCCCACGGCCGTAACCAAAGGACCGATGGGGGCAAACTGAGCCCCGTGGGTATGACCGCTGAGGGTCAGGGGAATATTATGTTCAAAAGCTTCGTCGATGAAGGCCGAGTGATGGGCCAACATGACGATAAAGGCATCGTCGGGAACGCCGTCCAAGGTCTGGCGGACATAGTCCTCCCGCTGGGCGGCAAAGGCTTCATCGCCCTTGGCAAAACTGTAGTCCGTACCGGCAATATAGAAGGGCCGGCTGTCGCTGCCGTTCCTCCCCTTCAAGCCCCGGCCGTAACCGGGACTGGCTTCAAAGGACGTGTTGCGCAGGATGCGGACCGGCGTATCTTCGAGCATGGCCGTAATGGCCGGAAAATTGCGGTAATATTCGTGATTGCCGTAGCAAAAATCGATACCGTCGGGAAAGCGATGGGCGTTAGCGTTGAGGATATCTCTGGCCTGGGGCAGAAGGACGATCTCATCGATGAGATCGCCCGTGATTTCCAGCCGGTTGACGCCCTTTTCGGCAACGGCGTCGATCGATTCCTGAAGGCGTTCGGGGCTGAAGAAAAGTCCCATATGCAGGTCCGAGAGTTGACCGATTTTATAGCCATCGAGATAGTCCGGCAAATTCTTATACGTTAAGACGTGATGGGTCGTATCCAAATCACTTTCACCGAGGACATTCCCGGCGCCGCTGGTGGCAAAGGCCGCAGCCGGAATGAGGGCTGCCATCCCTTTGACGAAGGTCCGTCGGGTCATCCCCTGCGGAGCCGGTTTTTCCTTGCGATGCCAAAAACGGTGGACCGCCGTGGCTAAGGCGACGACGATCAGGCAGGGCAAGGCCAGGAAAAAGGCCAACAGCCAAATGAGAGCCGCCATGCCCTTGCCATCATAGAGACCGTCCCAACCGGACAGGACCATACCGGGAAAGGCCTCTTCATAGGAACTGAAGCCCACCGCCGACAACAGGGTCAGGACCAGGGTCCCCAGGATCAAGGCCTTGCGGTGGCCCGAGCGAAAGACGTAGTCCCATAAGACGGCCGCCAGGACGCAGACGCAGGACGCAAAGATCATGAAAGTGATTAAAAAAGTTCCCTTCATCGTTTACACCATGGCTGTGATCTTGCCGTGCGGACCGGCCCAAGGCAGGGCATCGTAGTCACTGCGGTCAATCCACTGCCAATCCTCCTCTTCTCCCATTTTTCCGTCCGTCAGCTCCCCTTCATAGACCGTGAGCTGCCAGACTTTATGCGAAAAAATACTCTTTAACGACCCGGCCGGACTGTCGTCGACGGAAACGCGCAGGCCCTTGTCGGCCAACATGCGGCGGACGGCGTCAATTCCGTCCTGCCCCGTTCCCGGTGCGTTGGGAAATTCCCACATCGAGGCCAGAAGGCCCTTGGGCGGGCGGCGATGGACGAGCCATTTCGTCCCGTGACGGGGAACGACGACGGTAATCTTTTCGACCGGTGCCTTTTTCTTGACCTGGCGCAGGGGCAGTTCACTTTCCTTGCCGTTAGCCCGGGCCAGGCAGATGTCCCCTAAGGGGCAGTCTTCACAGCGGGGATGCTTGGGAATGCAAATCGTCGCCCCCAAATCCATGAGGGCTTCATTAAAGGCCCCGGGACGATCGTCAGGCATCTGTTCTTCGACCAACGCGGCCACTTGTTTCTTGACTGCCGTCGACAAAACGTTTTCTTCAATATCGTAAAGGCGGGCAAAAATCCGCAGGACGTTGCCGTCGACAGCGGCTTCCTTTTTCCCGTAGGCTAAGCTTAAAATAGCGCCGGCAGTATAGTCACCAACGCCCTTTAAAGCCCGTACTTCCTTCTTCGTATCCGGTACGCGGCCGCCATATTTTGCCTGCACTTCCTGCACAGCCTGATGAAGATTGCGGGCCCGTGAGTAGTAACCGAGGCCCTGCCACTGTCGGAGGACGTCGTCTTGTGACGCTGCCGCCAGACTCTTGATATTGGGGAACCGTTCCATCCAGCTGTCGTAATAAGGACGGACCGTTTCAACCTTGGTCTGCTGCAGCATGATTTCCGACACCCAGACCTTGTAGGGATCGCGCGGCGATTCATCGCGCCAGGGCAGCTCCCTGCCATGGGAATCAAACCAGTCGAGCAGTAAGGAACTCCAATGTTCTTCTTTTATATTCATAGATAATAAGCCTCTTTCTTTCTACACTGTTATTTACTAGTATAGAAATCAAGAGGCCTTTTGTCAAACACGTGTTCTATTATTTTTTCTCATCGTTTCAGCCCCAAAAAAGAAGGCTTTATGACTTACAAGGGATGCAGATTTTTCAAGGATAAATCGAGGATTGGCGCCGAATGAGTCAGGGCTCCACTGGAAATATAATCGACGCCGATATCGGCCAGGGACGCAATATTTTCCTTAGTGACGTTGCCTGAGCATTCCGTTTCGGCCCGGCCGTCGATGAGGGCTACGGCTTCCTTCATCATATCGTGGCTCATGTTGTCCAGCATGATGATGTCGGCACCGGCTTCGACAGCTTCCCGGACCATGTCCAAAGTTTCCGTTTCGACTTCGATCTTGCGGACGAAGGGCGCATAGGCTTTGGCCATGGCAATGGCTTTCCCGACGCCGCCGGCAGCACCGATGTGATTGTCCTTCAAGAGGATGCCGTCAGACAAGTTGTAACGGTGGTTGCCCCCACCGCCGACGGTGACGGCATACTTTTCAAAGACGCGCATATTTGGCGTCGTCTTGCGCGTGTCGACCAATTTCATGCGGCTGCCCCGTAAGAGTTCCACGATCTGCCGGGTATAGGTGGCAATGCCGCTCATGCGCTGCAAGTAATTGAGGCCGACCCGTTCAGCCGATAAGATAGAGCGCATGCTGCCGGTCACGACGGCCAGTTTCTGCCCTTTATGAACGGTATCGCCGTCCTTGACGGTAAAGCGGACCTCGACGCCCTCATCCAAGAGGGTAAAGGCCCGGGCGAAGACGGCAAGGCCGGCAATGACGCCGTCGTCCTTGGCCAAGAGTTCGGCCTGTCCCCTACCATCTTCGGACAAAATGGCGTTGGTCGTCACGTCTTCACTGGTAATATCTTCCTGCAGGGCCTGTAAAATCAGAGGATCAGCCTGCAATTTCATGGTTACGTTGTTCATGACTCTTTTTCTCCCTTTCCATTTCCCCTAAGATACTCTTTCGATACACTTCGTCAAGGCCTCCTTCGTGACGGCTGACGTAGTCCGAAGCTTGAGCACAGGCCAGGCTGAAATCGCCGCAGGCCTCACCCTTTTCAGCCAAATCGAGGGCTGCCCGCTTGCCGAAGACCAGGCTTTCCAAGAGGGAATTGCTGGCCAGGCGGTTACGGCCGTGAACGCCGTTGCAGCTCGTTTCGCCGACGGCGTAGAGATGGTCCATCGTCGTCTTACTGTGGCTATCGACGTGGATGCCGCCCATGAAATAGTGCTGAGCCGGCGTGACCGGGACCCAGTCGACGGTGGCATCGATGCCGTCTTCGAGGCAGCGTTCATAAATATTGGGGAAATGGCCTTCGATGACGTCTTTTCCAAGACCGGTCATGTCCAGCCAGACGAAGGGTCGATTATCCTTTTCCATCTGCTTACGAATAGCAGCCGTCATCAGATCGCGGGGCAGAACTTCATTGGCAAAGCGCTGGCCGTCTTTCCCCCGCAGTTTCGCCCCTTCGCCGCGGACCGATTCGGAAATGAGGAAACTCCGCCCCGGACGGTTCGAATAAAGGGATGTCGGATGGATCTGGACGTAGTCGATATTCTCTAAGGCAATGCCGTGGCGCATGGCAATGGCCAAAGCGTCGCCGGTCAGGTGCGGGAAATTCGTCGAGTGGTCGTAGAGGCCGCCGATGCCGCCGCTGGCCAATATCGTATTGCCGGCTTCAATGGCACGGTAGGCCCCGTCCTTTTCGCGGGCCAGGATGCCGAGACAAGTATTGCCGTCGGTAATGATGTCGACCATGGTCGTGTAGTCGCGGATGGTCACATTGGGAAGCTCCCGAACGGCAGCCAAGAGGCGGCTGGTGATTTCCTTGCCCGTAATGTCCTTATGAAAGAGGATCCGCGGCCGGGAGTGACAGCCTTCGCGGGTATAGTCGAAAGAGCCGTCGGCCTTTCGGGCAAAGTCGACGCCGTAGCCGACGAGTTCATCGATGACCCGGCGCGACGAGCGAATCATGATATCCACCGATTCGCGGCGGTTTTCGTAATGGCCGGCCTTCAGGGTATCTTCCATGAAGCTGTCGTAATCAGTTTCATCGTGAAGGACGCAGATTCCCCCTTGAGCCAGGAAAGAATCGCTGTTTTCCACGTCATCTTTGGTAATCATGAGGACCTTTTTATCGCGCGGCACGTGGAGGGCGGCAAAGAGGCCGCTGGCACCGGTACCGACGATGACAACATCTGTTTTTTCTGTTTCCATGACATCTACCTTCTTCTATTTGGCTAACTCCAGCATCCGTTCCAAAGCCCGGACGGCTTTCCCTGCCACGTGATCGTCGACAAAGACTTCGTTGGTCTCATCGCGCAGGCAGTCGCGGACCTTTTCCAAGGTGACTTTCTTCATATTGATGCAGTACGCATCTTCCATGGCCGGATAAAAGACCTTGTCGGGATTGCGCGTTTCCAGCTCATAAAAGACGCCGCCTTCGGTGCCGATGATGAACTCTTTGGCATCCGACGCTCCGGCATAGTCGATGATGCCCGACGTGCTGCCGACGTAATCGGCCAGGGCCAGGACTTCCTTGCGGCATTCGGGATGGGCCAGGAACAAGGCCTTGGGATGAGCCGCCTGAACGGTCTCGACGTAATCCGGGTCGACCGTATCGTGACGGGGACAGAAGCCCTGATTGACGATAAAATGCTTATCCGGCACCTGAGTCGAAACGTAATGGCCCAAGTTCTTATCGGGCGTAAAGAAGATGTTCTTCTGGGGCAGCTTCTTCACGATCTTGACGGCATTGGACGACGTGACGCAGACGTCGGACGCCGCCTTGACCGCTGCCGTCGAATTGACGTAACAGACGACGGCCAAATCGTCGTACTGGGTGCGGGCCTTTTCGATCGTCGCCGTGTCGGCCATGTGGGCCATAGGACAGGTCGCCGTCGCATCGGGCATGAGGACCTTCTTTTGAGGATTGAGCATCTTGGCGCTCTCACCCATAAAATCGACGCCAGCAAAGACGATGATTTTGGCATCCGTTTCGACAGCCTTCTTGGCCAGACCAAAAGAATCGCCGACGAAGTCAGCATAGGCCTGGACCTCATCGGGCACATAATAATGAGCGAGGATAATGGCCTCTTTCTCCTTTTTTAAGGCAGCGATCTCATCTTCAATATACACAGGTTTTCATCCTTTCAGAGAAACGGGACCGCCCGTCGGACAAGTCCCGTTCACCCCGCCGAGTATAAGGCCGGCGACCCTTTTTATTTACCCTAATTATACGCTATTGACCAAATTTTGACAATACTACTGTCAAGACAATAGAAAAGTCAAATATACAGATTTACCCAGAAATCACTACCGATACAGAAAAGAGCCGTTCCCCAAGGTAATGACCTCAGGAAACGACATGTAGTAAAGTGACATAGTCGACCAAGCCTCCATACCAATATGAAAAAGTGTTAGCACTAGTCTAATTATTAACATCAATTTCAAGCAAACCCAGAGTATATCATCGCCCGCGCTCTGATACCAGTCTATCTCCAGATTCAATAAAATCAAGACTTACTCAAAAATCAAGGAGAAAATAAAAAGAGCTAACTTTAAATACCATAAATTATGGATATCAAAGTTAGCTCCAATATATAGACTTTTATTTTCAAGTTCTTTTCAATTTACATTACGAAAATAAGGGCCCTCAATTTCACATCCAATGATGTCCTAACAAAACATCATTAAATATCATGCATATAATCATGATTATTCGAATTCATTTTTAACATGAAGTATCGGAAATTTGAATTGTTTTTTTTCTGAAACCAGAGTCCCTTTTCGTAGGCACATAAATCTTTCCAGATCCTCAATCCTAAAAATTATCCCTTCATTTGCAAATTCATCCAATATCGCTTCTTTGCTCATATAACCACCGTCTATTAATAAATCAATAGCTCCTTGGAATAAGTTATCCCTAAGTTGTCCAGGAACATCCCCTGGTTCTTTTAGTCGCCATCCTTTTTTTGAAATTTGCCTCATCATATACTGGAATTGATTCGCTGTTATAATCCCCATTTGGCGCGATCGATACATCATAGCCTGCATTGACACTTTCCACTTTTTCTTCAATTCTCTATAATAATCTATTGCAGTAGGATAAGCAGAAACAGCCATTCCAAACGATTTTCTCGGCAGCAAAAATGCGCTAGCAAAAATATTTGCCTGTTTTTCCCGCGCATTAAATTCATCCTTAGAGACTTCACCTTCTGTATCTTCAATTGACCATCTATGCATCAAAAGATGTCCAAGCTCATGAGCCATATCAAACCTCAATCTTTCAAGTGGCTTCTTTCCAATTGCTAAAACAACTACATATACATCTTCACCATTAACATTAATTTGTTGACTATAGGCATCAATTGATGAATCTTCATTTTTAAAGCCGGTAACAACAATACCATTAGACTCTAGCAAATACTGAAGATTATCAATAGGTCCATTACCCAATCCCCAATAATCTCTTACGTATTCTGCTAAACGTTCTATCTTAGATACAGCTTCATCAGAATCTACATCTTGAAAATTTTCTTCAAAATCATACATCCTTGTATCTGGCAGATTTAACTGAGGGAAATCGATTTTACTGAGTAATATTTCATATAAGGAAGCTACATATTTTGTCTTTTGTGAGGCTGCAACCCTAGCTCTCTTCGTAGTAGAAGCTTGTGATCTAAAATAAGTTTTTCCAGTCCTAATAACTTGAGAAGGCTCAGTCATAAAAAATTGATAAGGAAACGATAAAGCCTTTGCAATTTTAAAAACATTCTCTGCGGGCGGAGTATTAGCCTCATTTGCATATAACGACAGTGACTGCTTGCTGATCCCGGTTTCCCTTGCCAATTCAGTCATTTTCTTTTCTCTTAATTGCATAGCCTCTTTAAGCCGTACGCCATTAAATTTTTCTTGTTTCATTTTCATATAAAAAGCACACCCTTTTATGTTAATGTTATGCTTTCCTGTCTTCCTCCATTTCCCTAGGATAAATTTCAACCTTTTTATCCGGCTCGCTAGATAACTCACCTATTACTCCAGGTTTAATGGAGACTAAGTCATGCCCATCCTTTACGGGTTTATCTTTAGATTCCAATGTCAATTCACTAAAATCTGGCTTTAAATACTCAAGCAAGGATAGACACTCAAGAGTATGCCCATTCTTATCTAATAGCATCGCATCGATATTCGTAATCATATAATTTGCTGATTTGTAAACAGCAAGCCAACAACGATACCCCTGAAAAAAAGTCGGATTTCTTTTCAAAATTTTGATAAAATCTTCTTCATAAGTATTTTTTCTAAACGCATAAGGATCTTCTAATCCAAAATCAAATAAAGACCCTTGTTCATAAGTTGATATTGCATCTGAATTTAGGTTATTCACTAAAGTCTGTATATAATGGGGATTGCTTCTATCCTTCTTTTTTCTGACACTATCTAAAGCACTCTTTGTGCAAATCAGAAAAATTATTTTATTAACAAAGTCAATAACTAGAACGCCTTGCCAACACGCACGTTTGAATATCATTGTTTCAACAGCTTCACTTGTTGCAAACAGATTCACCAAATTAGTATTTATATTATCCACTCTCACACGAGGAGAGGCATTTTTCGTTACTGTATTACTTTCTTCATCGTAGTGTCGACAATCTTCACCCACGCCTTTTTCCACCGCTCTTACAATACCACTTAATGTTTGATTCATATGTTTGTCGATGATCACAATAACTTATATCCTCCCGGTCTATTTTATAATATTATTTTTACATTTATAATTAAATTTGTCAAGTATTTTATTAAATTTATTTTTTTAGTCATTTCTAAGAGAAATAAATTTTCTACCTTGAAGTAACTCTAGAAATTTAAGTTTCCCCCACCGTAGCCAAATGCTGCATTGTTTTTTTCGCTGCAATATCATGGCAAAGGCAAAATTCTATGAGCTATACCAGCCGATTTTTTTCCTTGCGTTTTCTATCATTATAGTCTTTGATCAACTACTTTATGACATTGCTCCAAGTCTTCAATTCCGTTGCAATCTATAAACCCATATTAGATTTTCTACTTCCCATAGTTTGGTAGTCCAAGTCTTTTGTTTTAGATATATGTTCTCAAAAAAGATATTTTTTTAATCGTTAGATATGACATTCTATCTGGTAGTACTCGACTTAGGCCGAGCGGAATACAAAAGGCCCCTACTTAGTTTAGCTTGCTTTATTCAACGCAGTTCCCCCCCCCTTTCTGCACAAGACTGTTTAGTAATTTCATAACCACCCTCTTTGTGTATAGATTTAAAAGTAAGTCAAAATAGCGCTTTTTCATACCTGCACGTCCTTGCTAATCAAATTAGTAATACTTAGGGCTATAACTTTCTGAGACGAGTTGCAAGATGTCAGTCCTGTGTTTAAGCAATTTGGAGACACCTTGCAGATTTTTCCTTGTAAAAATGATATGTCTAGCGTCTGTACGCAAAGTATGTGTCTTGAAGTGCCCAAATTGAATTTTGAACCCGTTCTCAGTTTATATGAAAACTTTTTTTCACGCGACGTTCCATACATTCGACGATAACCGTAATTTTCATGATTTTTTCGGATATCCTTGATTTTGGTCTCGAGCTCATGAAAGTTCAAAGGGGAACCAGTCGCATTGTCCAAAATGTGTATATTTCGGCAGTTTAAGAAAGGAAAGGATATCTTCTAGTTAATATGATTCTTGGCGAATGTGAGTCAGACTTGCTTTCACATTCGTGCTGCTTCATACTTTAATCGCAGTCACCTCAATACTTTTAAACAAACAGGCTCCACTCTTAGACAATAATTTGCTTCTTCCAATTGTTTCAGATAGACTTGTTGTTCATTTTACGGTTTCCTAGGCATAGTGAGTTTAACTATTTTGAGATTTCTGCCCGTCTATTGTGAGTGGAATCTTTCTAATACTGACTGACCGATAAGTATCTTCCCCCATTTGCCCCAAGACGGTCATTTCATGGCAAAAGTAAACGATAAATTCTGATATCTGTACTTAAGTATAATTTATCTCATAAAGTTTTAACCTAAAAAAGCATTTTGCAAAAAAGCACTCCCCCTGTAGTCAGATTTTAGATCCAACTACAGGGGGAGTGGGTAGAAAGAAGATTATCTCGATATATCCATCCTTCTTGTATCATCATAAAAATCATATTAACTAAACTTACCATTCTTCGACAGTTACTAGTCCTTTTTCAATAACCATCGGAAACGAAAGCGTTTTATTGGTAGCCGCAAATGAAACCATGATTTTACCAGTTTTAATCCCTGTAACTTTTCCTTTGCCAAAAGTCGTATGCCTGACAACCGTGCCTATGCGGAATTTGGACAAATCAATCTCTTTAAACGTAAGATTATCTGTTTCCTCTGAAACGTTATCTTGTTCCAATGTTTCTGGGATAGTATATATTTTTTTGCTAGTTAAAGACCTTTGGACCGGTTGTTCTACAATGATCTTTTTCTTAAAAGGGTTTTCCTGCATCGAAGCATTTTGTGCTGTCGCCATCTCTCTATATTCGTCTTTTGAAATGACAGTACTGAACAAACCAATATTTTCATCCGCAACATGTCTGTTAATCCCCGTATACTCTAACGAAGAATCTTCGTAACGCTTAAAATTATAAACGGCGCTATTCATCAGTGAATCGTTAAAAATTCCTATAGAAACAAGCAATTCAAAATCTTCGATAGTAAGACCCGTTACTTTTTTAAAAAGTCCTGGTTCAAACTGAGTGATGACGTCTTTCAAACTAAATTCACGAAAATCTGTTAAGTACATGAAAATTGGTATTCTAGTAGCAAATTTAATAAGTTTTTCTTGAATTTCTTTTCTCTTAGCCTTATATTCTTTTTCCTCTTCCGAAAGTTTTTTCTTTTTTTTCGGAGTCATTTCTTCATTTCCCTTAGACTTAATCTTTTTAACTGCATTAGACTTATTAATAATAGTTTCAATATCTCTATTTAGACTACGAAAACCTTCTATATTCATAATAGCATTCATTGCGTCTTCATTATTAAGAAGTCTCTGCAAGGTTTCATTATCTACATTTACAAGTAACGCAGATTCCCAGCGCCGTGCCAGTAATGTCGCTGACGTACCGGCCATCGTAATATCGAGAATATCCGATGCAGAAACAGCAGTCATCGTACTTCCATCAAAAGCCAGAACAGGGAGAAAATGGATGAAATTGGCAACCTTTTTTTCCGGATTTGATTCTCGAATATTTAACCTACAACTGTAGTCAGAAATCTGTCGAAGTGCACGATCGAGCGCAAAATCAAAAATGTAGGAATTTTCTTTCATAATTTCTTCCGTCCCGTCTTCCTTCTTAACGGTCCAAGGAGATTGCACACGAAAGGCTGCCTGGAAATAGGTTTCAGGAGAAGATAAATTACGCAACATAAAAATACCGGTCCACGGTTTAATAGTTACACCCGTTGTCAATTTACCACAAGAAAGTGTGATTGTCTTGGTTTCAAGTGGCGAATCCATAGAAGTACGTACCGGTCCAAGAGCTTCCAGCCCGACACCTGCTGCCGCTCCAGCACAGACATTTACATAGTAGTCATGATAGAAGACATTTTGTGCTTCCGCAAGTAGATTTGCCATAGCATAACACGAAGCTACATTCGGTAAAAACCATAAAGTATGATTTAAAACAGAAAGCATTCGAGTATCAGAATATGGCATAACAGGTTTTGCATTCTGACCTAGTTTCAAATCATCAAGCGATGAAGGAAGATAGGCACCACGAATCAGGTTAAGCCATTTCTGAACAGAGTCCTTATAAATAAACTGTGCAGTTTCAACCTTACCTTCTATTGCCGGTTTTGCTGCAAAAAATACATTTAAATCAAATTCATTGAAATCTTCATTATATGCAATACGTCTGATTTCATCAGGAATTCGGTACGTCATTAAAACAATTTGGGGCATAGATGCATAGGGATTAGGCCCATCATGATAATCCCAGTTTTGTTTTGCATTTTGTTCATCAGAATAAGTCCAAGAGAAGATTTGATCTTCCATAAACTCACCTGTGTTCAATGCACGAAAAGGAGTTCCCGATAGAAATAGATAATAATTCGTAGTAATTGGTAAAAAAGTTTCGTTTATAGCATTGTCAGCCTCATCGTTCTTATATTTTTCAAGATCAAGTTCATCATAGCTATCATCATCTTCGTTTTCAAAAAGCTTCTTTGCATTTTCGCGCCAGGCACCGAAATGATATTCATCAAAAATGACCAAGTCCCAATTCGTAGTGTGCACCCATTCATTTTTGACTTTTATACCACCTGCAACATTAGTTCCTAAGAAATCCTGAAATGATCCAAAACAAACAATGGGTTTATCAGGATTCATATCCTCTGGCTTTACTCCTGTCCTCCAAGACAAATCTCGAGAGTAAAATTGCCAGCCTTCAAAATCCACATGTGTATTCAAGTCGGTTTCCCAAGACTCTTCTACAGCAGGTTTAAAAGTAAGAATTAACACACGTTTCAAATTCATTATCTTAGCCAGTTCATAAGCAGTAAAGGTTTTACCAAATCGCATCTTAGCATTCCAAAGAAATTTTGCCGAATGATTTGGATTTTCTCTTTTTTGCGATTCAAAATATGCTTTCGTCATTCGAACAGCACGAGCTTGTTCTGGACGCATAGAGAAGTTTTGTACTCGGTGCGTAATATTTGTTTTATAATGCTTGACTGCATATATCGCTTCCTTGACCTGCTGAACAGAACATTTAAACCATTCTGTTTTTTTACCGTCCTGATCTTTGAGGGCATGAATATGATTTGCTTCCAGTAATTTATGCACTGCGTGGTCATAAAATATCTCTCCAGCTGCATTTAAAGCGGATTCGGTATATTCAACTTTATAAGAACACCCAGGAGTAAGAGTCGGATAATGCTCATGCATACGGTCTTTTACGGGACGGTCGGTATAACCAATTTTCAAACATCCAGGGAATCGAGTATCGGAGTATACATATAGGCTAGGATTAATATCTTTTTTGGGATGAACATATTGATCAAAAATATCAGGCATCAGCGACTACCTCCAATATTAGCTATCTTTGAATCTATAAACAACCACTCATCATCGTTAATATCCCATTTTTTGCAGAGCATCTCATCTGTATACACACCTGAATATTTCTCTAAATGCGGCACAAAACGAAATTTTTCTCTGGTAACATCTTGTGAAACTACACATTGCAATAAAAGGAATCTTGCAACTTTTGTATAAATATAACTTTTAAAAGATTCAACTTCCGCTTTGGTAGTCGCGGAAAAAAGAACTATAAATGACTCGGTGCAGCAAGTTCCTGGGGGAACTATTCTGGTATTACCATCATAATAAAAGCTTACTGGTTTAGTAAAATCTGTTTGTCCTGCAATAGGAGAACGTGGTGCCAAAAACTTCCATTTATCAAGAATATTTCCACTATCAGTCACATCCTGAGGGTCTGCATATTTTAAGCCTATCTTTTGAATAAATTGACATGGTATCCCGTGACTTTTGGGTTTATAAAATGTACGTAATCCAAAAGGCTTTGATGGAGATACAGTCTCATTCATGTATTTACCTTTATGATGCTTTACTATCTTCCTTACAATATCGACAGCTTTATTAGAGCGGATAAAAACATCATATTCATCAAGCAACCTAGTCTGAGAAATATCCTGATGATTACTTGCACAATTCACAACTTCACATAGACCATCATGGTTTCTATCCCATAGGAAATAACAAGCTCCACCAGCTAAATCAACCCCTGGAAAAACATCCTTAAAGCTCTCATAATCAACAAGTTTCGAAATTCGTTTGTCCTGCAGCATCATTTTTCTAAATTTTTCTAATCCCCTGCCACCGGAAAACCATCTTGACGGAATTATCATTGAAAGATATCTTGGATTTAATTTTAGAGCTTGCTGCACGAAATGTTGATAAATAGGCATCGCACTTTTCCCGTGTCCACCGTCCTCTAATTGATAGGGTGGATTACTGATGATTACATCAAACTTCATTCCAAAAATCTCCTCTGGTTTTAATGTATGAATGAATTCATATGCATGATTTTCCATTCCTTCACGCATTACATCATTTAATTGATTGCTATAGTTTATACCGCAAAAAATGCAATGTCCCTTTGAATTAGTTTTATCCCACTTATGCTTAACTTTATGGAACAGAATATTCCCATATACACTATCGAATTTAGTAAGCGAAAATGGACTATTTGCATATTTAGAGCAATATATAGAACGCCTAGATAGGAGTGAGGTCAACTCGGTTATAGCAATTCCATATAGCTGGTTCTTAAAAATCCAGTCACAGCGTTCCTGCAAATTTGGGATTTTATCTGCCAGTCCGACAATTAATCTTTTTGCAATTTCCCGTAAAAACACACCTGACTTACAGGCTGGATCTAAAAATTTTGTATCCAGACTGCGAAAAAGTTCTTGAGGCAATATATCGAGCATATCATTTGCTACATCGGGTGAAGTAAAAACCTCGTCATTGGACAAATCCGCCAGACAAGAAAGCACGTCTGGTTTATAAATACTCGTAAATAAATCAGGATTAAGTGGCATATTGCACCTCCCAAAAATCTATAAGTGGATACTCTTTAATTGGAGCGGGTATCCATTCTTTCATTTCCTCGTCATATTCCCAGCCTACCATATCAAAGGACATTTGTACTTGCTGAACTCTCATTAACGCATCAAGTGTATAATCCCTTCGTTTTATCTTATTACCAGTAATGAAATCCCACTGAGCAAATACGATAGGTGTCCCATCATTTTTCAGAAGCGTCAATGCATCGCCACATAAAATATTTTTACCAAGGATATATTTTGCAGCAGTTCTTACTTCATCCATTATGTCTTCTTTACACTGAGTAAGATAATCTTTATCCCAGATTTTGAACAACCGTTCGCGGCATTCTTCTACATTATCCTCTAAAATATCAATCCCATAAATACTAGTAAGTGCCAGAAAAGAATTTTTCGTATATTCCAAATTATTCCTTGTATATTGTCGTTTTACCCTAACAAGTTTTCGCCTTAAAATCTCCGCTAAAAAGTTTCCATTACCACAGGCCGGTTCTAAAAAACGGCTTTCAATACGGTCAGTTTCATCTTTAACAAGGTCAAGCATCGCATTAACTTCTTGTTCGTTTGTAAATACTTCTCCATGATAAGATACACGATTCTTCGACTTTATCTGTTTTGTCACGTAAAAATTTCACCTCAAGTCACTCTATAAAGACTTTTAAAAGATTATTTATCAGCCACGGTTTCCACAATTTCGTTTATATTGCAATCTAGTGCTTCACAAACCTTAAGAAGCACATCCGTAGTAAGATTTTCGCCCTTGCCTAATTTGGCAAGAGATGCAGTGCTGATACCACTTTTTTCACGCAACTCTTTTTTAGTCATTTCTCTTTTGGCCAATAATACCCACAAAGGTCTATAGCTTATATGCATTAATACCTCCATAAATGCTCTTATTGCAACATCTTAACCATCGAACCGTCTAATCGAAATAAAAGTTAGTAGATTTTCTGAAAAATACGAAGCCCCCTTTTTACCATAACGGTTAATTCCCAATTAAGACGCAAACAAAAGTATGTACAGCTGTGTTTTGGATTAATTTTTCTCAATTCGTTAAATATACTTAAATCGAAAAAGAAATTTTCAATCCACAACTCTTTGTTTAAATTATATCTAATGATTATCCGATGGTCAATTTTAAATTTGTATTCATAAACTTTAAATTGACCATTAAATAATATTCTTCCCGTAAAACACGTGACTCGACTAACAGCCATAGACCTTTATGGCTAAAAACCCGCTTTCAAAGACTTGCCTTTCAATTCATTCAAACAAATATGTATTTCACACATTACATTTCCCTAAAAGAATTTTGATTACTTCTCAAGTAATCAAAAAAGTGACCTAACAAAATCCGGTACAAGACATCATTATCAGATGACCTGTACCGGATTTTCTCATGCAGCATCCAATTTTATGAAACTTATCAGTCTTCCGTCCCCTTTCGGGGATTATGGTTCTTAACGTTGGTCATTGACCAACAGAAGTACTTCAGTTTTAAGGTGTTTCCGTCCCCTTTCGGGGATTGTGGTTCTTAACAGCCCCCTTACGGATGGCATAACCAAGCCATCGATTTTGCCGTTTGCGGGGCGGATTTTATTTTTCTACTATTTCCGGTATTATCTGTGAAAACTTCTATCATAAAGGCTTAAAACCTGCATGTTCATCATATCGGGGCAGAATGTTATAAAATCCATTGGTTTCTTTACATTATACCATATTTTTAATCTTCAAGAAAAATCCAGTACAGCCTTTCTTAAGGATTTCAGTCACCTATTAATCAGATCCTTTTATAGAAGAAGTGCCATCAAGGTGGGAAAAATGGTAATGCGACGAAAAAGACGTTGCTTCTTCACAGATGCCCCTAATCGGGCACAGGAACTCTTTCCATATCTTGGTCGTCAGTTTTTATTAATCGACTTCAACAGGCCTTTTAATTCGCGCCTATGAGGGTTTTCTCCTATATAAAAAGAAGGCTGTACGTCGTGAAAAAAATTCATACGTACAGCCCTTATATGGGGAAGTCTCCCCTCCTAATATACAAGGACGTTTCAATCCACGCACCCTAAGGGTGCGACTGCGAAAGACTATATGTTTCGCTTTTTCTTATAAAAAAAGGACGTCCCATGACAGGAGTCACGGAACATCCTTTTTGTTCGGAGTCAAACGATGATCTTATTTGCCTTCAAAGGTCGGTTTACGTTTTTCTACGAAAGCAGCCATGCCTTCTTTCTGGTCGTTCGTGGAGAAGCAGAGACCGAAGACTTCAGCTTCGTAAGCGATGCCGGTTACGACGTCGCAGTTGATGCCGCGGTTGATGGCAGCTTTGGAGAGCTGTACAGCGACCGGAGCGTTCTTAGCGATCTTGCCAGCCAATTTGAGAACGGTCGGCATTAATTCTTCCTGAGGAACGACTTTGTTTACGAGGCCGATAGCTTTTGCTTCTTCAGCACCGATCATGCCGCCGGTGTAGATGAGTTCTTTAGCCTGGCCGCGGCCAACGACGCGGGTCAAGCGCTGGGTGCCGCCGAAGCCCGGGGTAATACCGAGACCAACTTCAGGCTGGCCGAATTTTGCGTTTTCTGCTGCATAGCGGATGTCGCAAGCGCAGGAAAGTTCGCAGCCGCCGCCGAGGCAGAAGCCGTTGATAGCAGCGATAACGGGCTGAGGCATGTTTTCGATTTCCGTGAAGACGTTCTGACCGAACTGGCCCCATTCGCGGCCTTCAGCCGGAGTCTTGGTAGCCATTTCTTTGATGTCTGCGCCAGCTACGAAGGATTTTTCGCCAGCACCGGTGATAACGACGACTTTAACGGCTTTGTCGACAGCGATCTTTTCGATAGCGTCTTTTAATTCCGTAACCGTGTCGAGGTTCAAAGCGTTCAAAGCTTTCGGACGATTGATGGTAATCGTTGCAATACCGTTTTCTACTGCACAAAGAATGTTCTGGTAATCCATGAGATAAACCTCCTAAAACAACTGATATAAAGAATAGTATAGAATGAGTATAGAAAACGACTGTCTTTTCCAGAATGGACTCCAACAGGCCGGACCGCCCCCGGGATGTTGGAAAGATACGCCGTTTTATGGACTAAAGTTTAAAAATAATACGGGGTGTGATAGTCACGCCCCGTATTCAATTAGCACAATGCTAACTTATTTCGTGTAATCGTAGAAGCCTTTGCCAGTCTTACGGCCGAGGTAACCAGCCTGGACGTATTTTTTGAGCAGCGGGCACGGACGATATTTGGGATCGCCAAAGCCTTCATAAAGAACTTCCATGACGTGGAGAACAACGTCGTTACCGATAAGGTCGCAGAGAGCCAGAGGTCCCATGGGATGGTTGAAGCCGAGTTTGCAGACGTTATCGATGTCTTCTTTAGAAGCAACGCCTTCCATCAAAGCCTGGATAGCTTCGTTGAGCATCGGAATGACGATACGGTTGCCGGCGAAGCCCGGGAAGTCGTTAACTTTAACCGGAGTTTTGCCGAGGTCTTTCGACAACTGTTCGATCTTAGCGTAAGTTTCATCAGAGGTTGCGATGCCGTTGATGAGTTCGAGCAACTTCATGACCGGAGCCGGGTTGAAGAAGTGCATGCCGATAACTTTATCCGGGCGTTTCGTAGCAGCGCCGATCTGAGTGATAGCCAGGGACGACGTGTTGGAAGCGAGGATCGTGTGTTCCGGGCAGAGTTCGTCAAGTTCTTTGAAGATAGCCGATTTGATCTTCAAGTCTTCGATAGCAGCTTCGACGACGAGGTCGATGTCTTTCATGTTTTCAGGTGTACGGGTTACGAAGCCAGTAATGCGAGCCATCGTTGCATCTTTTTCTTCCTGAGTCATTTTTTCTTTAGCAACTAATTTGGTCAGAGATTTGTCGATTTTGGCCTGGCCGCCAGCGATGAATTCGTCTTTAATATCGTTCAAGACAACGTCCCAACCGTGCGTAGCGAAAACCTGTGCAATGCCGGAACCCATCGTACCAGCGCCAATAACCATTACTTTACTCATGTTTAACTCCTCCTTCGTCGCGTGATTTTTTTCACTAGATTATCCTAAAAAAAAAGTCACACGCCTCATAAATAAGATTCACTGCTTACATTGATAGTATACCACACACACCAAAAAAATCCACTAAAAAACGGCACTTTTTTCATTTTTTCACATTTATTACATGCATTTTATGCAAGTCGTTTTAAGTCAAGTTACTTATTATCATTCTTTAATACAATTATATCATAGAAATACGTTACGTTATGAACTTATGTTATAAAAGTTACGTCTATTTTTCACAAAGTGAATCGGTATCCATAACCAATGGGAATTATCGGTCAATCCGGCCGGAGTTTTCCCTAGGACACCGATAAAAAAAGTGCCGCATCCGGCAAAGCGGTACGGCACTTGATCTGTCTTATTTTCCCCCATTGAGGGCTTTTAAGAGGGCGCCCCGTTTTTCATAGGAAGCGCGGTACATCTTGGTATTTTCTTCATCGGGAACATAAGTGGCTTTAACTTCCAGCTGGCGTTCGAGGGCTTTCTTCAAGTCTTTGATATCGCCGGCCGCGTAGGCTGCGACGATGCAGTTGGTCGGTACGGCTCCGCCGGCAACTTTCAAGGTAACGACCGTCGTATCGAGCATGTCGGCCTTGATCTGGTTCCACAGTTCGTCCCGACTGCCGCCTTCGGTAATGGTCAGGTGCTTTAAGCCGATACCGGCTGCCCGGTACTGGTCGGTGACTTCCATGTAGTCGTAGCCGATGCCTTCGAGGACGCAGCGCCACATGGCCCCTTGGTCGGAGTCGAGGGTAAGTCCCGTAAAGGTCCCGCGGACGTTGGGATAGGCGCTGTCGCCGCCGGTAAGGTAAGGCAGGAACATGGCCCCTTCGCAGCCCGGTTTATGGCGCTTGGCCAGTTCGTCGAGGGTTCCGTAGTAGTCGTCCCCTTCTTGTCTGGCAATGCTGTCTTTGAACCAGCGAAGAGCCAAACCGCCCGTGCGGACCATGCCCCAGTAGAAGTACGTGCCCGGCAGTGTCCCGGAGTTAAAGATCAGGTTGCTTCCGGGGACGGACAGTTCAGGCATGATGCCGTCCGTTGCGGCGCAGAACATGGCACAGGTCCCGGCGACGTCGACGGCGTTGCCCGCTTCCAAGATGCCGCTGCCCATCATGGATTCCATCGTATCACCGGCACCGGCGCAGATGGGAATGCCTGCGGGAAAGCCTGTTTCCATAGCGTCTTCTTCACAGAGATGACCGATGATGTCCCAAGGCTTTACGATGCGCGGCATGAAGTCTTCGGAAATGCCCAGAATATCGAGCTGTTCCTTGGACCATTCTTTTTTGACGACATCATAGCCGAGGCCCCATCCAGACATGGTACCCCAATCGATGAAGGCGTCTTTGCCTTTAAGGCCTGCCAGGTGCATCAATACGTAGGGGCAGTTATGGACGAACTTGACGCCCTTTTCTTTCCAGGCCGGGACGTTTTTCATGAACCAGCGGGCAAACATGGCCGGGAACATCATGTTCGGTTCGGCATTGCCCGTTTCCCGTCCCCAGATATCGAGGTTCTTGGCTTTCAGGGCTTCTACATCGTCGCGGGTACGGCTGTCGAGGTAGTTGACGTAAGGCGTAATGGCCTTTCCGTCTTCGTCGATGCCGGCGATGCCGCAGATGATGCCGTCGCCCATGATGGCCCGGACGTTACCGACGTCCCAGCCTTTTTCTTCCATCTGCCGGCTGCAGGACGCCATGCACTGTTTGATGAGGCGGTAATATTCATCGACGTCCATCTGAACCCAGCCGGGCTGGGGATAAGCCAAATGGGTCTTGGCCGTATCCATGGCCAGGCAATGCTGTTCGTCGTCGTAAACGGCTACTTTGACGCTCTGTGTACCGGCGTCGAATCCGAGATAATACTTATCACTCATTGATACCACAATCCTTTCTTATCAGCCGTGGCAGTCCTTGACCATGCCGCCGATGCGCCCGACAAGGCCCGTCGTCGATTGGTTTGGCTTGGGAAAGCGCTTGAGGCTGGTCAGGGCTTCGACGTAACAGAAGTATTCTTCCATCGCCGTTTCGATGGCCGAAAGGGTCTGTCCGTCGATGTGTTCAATGAGGGCCAAATCGTGCTGTTCATAGCGGTTGATGTAGCCGTAAAGCGAGGTAAAGGTACCGGTATGTTTGGTATAAGAACAGAAGAAACAATACTCGATGACGGCGTCGCATTTTTTCAGCGTCTGCTGCTCTGCCGTACTGGAAAATTCCGGTCGGTCCTGGATGATGGTCTTGATCCAGTTGTTGATAACGCCTTCAAAAAAGGTAAATAACGACAACAGTGCCGCCCGATAGTACCGGCGGGATAAAAAGATGCCTTTCTTCGTTTCCTTTTCTTGCTGCATGACAGCCCGTTGTTTAAATGTACAGTAGTCTTTCCACAGTTCTTCGTAGATCGAAGCCTGCAGTATATCCATATCACCGTTTTTGAAAATGGTGACGTCAATCTTGGCCTTCATGAAATCGGCTGTCCTCCTACTTCGATAGTTTTAAAAAATCTGGTTCTTTCTCGGCCATGCGGCTGAGGATCTTTTCGTACCCGCCGCTGCCGTATACGAGACAGCGCTTGATACGGCTGATGGTCGCCGTGCTGGCGCCGGTCTTTTGGACGATATCTTCGTAGATGTCGCCGGCTTTGAGCATGCGGGCTACTTCGAGCCGAGCCGAAATGGCTTTCATTTCCTGAATGGTGCAGATGTCTTCGAAAAATTCATAGCATTCGTCGACGCTCTTGAGTTCCAGTATGGCCCGAAACAGCTGGTCGTGCAGGTGATCCCGTAATTTTTCATTCACTGCCACGATATATCCCTTCTTTCGCTTACAGATTTTGTCTTGCTGAGGCCGTTCCTTTAGTCGGCTAAATACAAGAATTATTATACGGCAATACGGTCAATCTGTCGAGAGAAAAAGCCCCTCCTAAGGGAGAGGCTCTGTTTCTTATAGGCTCGTTTACATGGCAAAGAGATCGATTTGTTCGTCTTCCGGAAGGTCGCCTAAGCAGCCTTCTTCGCTCATGGTGTCGATGAGCGACTGGGATACCTTGCCGCGCATCTTGAGGTCGGCTTTGGAACTGAACGGGGCAGCCTCTCTTGCGGCAACGATCTGTTCGGCAACATTGGCCCCCAGGCCGTCGATGGCCGTAAAGGGCGGCAGGATCTTGCCGTCGCAGATGGTGAATTTCGTCGCTGCCGAGCGGTTGAGGTCGACGTTCAGGAAGGAGAAGCCGCGAAGGCTCATTTCCTTGGCCAGTTCCAGGGCCGAATAGAGGTCCTGTTCGATCTTGGACGCGCTCTTGCCCTTGGCGGCGATGGTTTTCATGGCCCGTTCCTGCCCTTCAAGACCGTGGATCATGGCCGACAGTTTGAAGGCCTTGGCCCGGATGGTGAAGTAGGCGCAGTAGTAGGCCAGGGGCTGGTTGATCTTATACCAGGCGATGCGGAAGGCCATCATGACGTAGGCGACGGCGTGGGCTCTCGGGAAGAGGTAGCCGATTTTCTGGCACGATTCGATGAACCACTGAGGAATGTGCCCTTCTTTCAATTCGCCTTCGTAGTCCGTCGTCTTTTGGCCGAGTTTGTTGGGCTTATCGATGCCCTTGCCCTTACGGACGTTTTCCATGACTTTAAAGCTCGTCTTGGGTTTGATGCCGTGTTCGATGAGATAGTTCATGATGTCGTCACGGGTCGAAACGGCTTCCTTCAAGGGAACCGTCCCCGACGTGATGAGGTCCTGGGCGTTGTTCAGCCAGACGTCGGTACCGTGGGAGAAACCGGAAATACGGACCAATTCCGAGAAGGTCTTGGGCTTGGTATCGACCAGCATCTGACGGACGAAGGACGTCCCGAATTCGGGGATGCCCAGGCTTCCGACTTTGGAACCCAGTTCTTCCGGCGTGACGCCGAGGGCCTTGGTCGAGCTGAACAGGCTCATCGTCGCCGGATCGTCGAAAGGAATGGTCGTGGCCTTGATATGGGTCATATCTTCGAGCATGCGGATGACCGTCGGATCATCATGGCCGAGGATGTCGAGCTTGACCAGACGGCCTTCGATGGAGTGGTAGTCGAAGTGGGTCGTGATGATGCCGCTGTCTTTCTTGTTGGCCGGGTACTGGACGGGGGTAAAGTGATGGACGTCCATGTCGCGGGGGATAACCATGACCCCACCGGGATGCTGGCCCGTCGTGTTCTTGATGCCCGTGCAGCCCGAAACGAGGCTGTTGACGTAGGCGTCGTTGACTTTGATGCCCTTGGCTTCGGCCCATTTCATGACGTAGCCGTAGGCCGTCTTATCCTTGACGGCGCCGATGGTACCGGCGCGGAAGACGTTGTCTTTCCCGAAGAGTTCTTCCGTATATTTATGAGCCTTGGGATGGTATTCGCCGGAGAAGTTGAGGTCGATATCAGGGACCTTGTCGCCGTCGAAACCGAGGAAGATGGCAAAAGGAATGTTGTGGCCGTTCTTTAAGAGCGGTTCGCCGCATTCGGGGCAGGTCTTATCGGGCAGGTCGAAACCGCCGCCGTATTCCCCTTTGGTGTAGAAATGACTCCAATGGCACTTGGGGCAGACGTAGTGCGGCGGCAAAGGATTGACTTCGGTGATGCCTGACATGGTGGCCACGAAGGACGAGCCGACGGACCCACGGGACCCTACGAGGTAACCGTCGTCGTTGGAGTGTTTTACCAGTTTATGGGCGATGTAATAGAGGACGCCGAAACCGTGGCCGAGGATGGATGTGAATTCTTCTTCCAACCGATCTTCGACGACCTTCGGAAGCGGCGTGCCGTAGATTTCATGAGCCTTTTCGTAGCACATGTGCTTCAAGGCTTCCGACGAGCCGGCGATCTGCGGGAAGTACAGCGTTTCCTTCGGGATCGGGCGGCAGTCGTCAATCATGTCGTTGACCTTATTGGGATTGGTAATGACGACTTCCCGCGCCCGGTCTTCGCCGAGGTAGGAAAATTCTTCCAGCATTTCGTCCGTCGTCCTGAGGTACAGGTCGGGCTGGAATTCGGCATCTTTAAAGCCCTTGCCAGTCATGAGGATTTCCCGATAGATCTTGTCTTCGGGGTTCATGAAGTGGGCATCGCAGGTGGCGACGGTCATTTTCCCCAATTCGTCGCCGATTTTTAAGATCGTCCGGTTGATGTCGCGCAGCCCTTCTTCATCGGCCACATAGCCTTCGCGGACTAAGAAGCCGTTGTTGGTCAGGGGCTGGATTTCCAGGTAATCGTAGTAATCGGCGATCTTCTTCAATTCTTCGTAGGGCAGTTTCTTCTGGACCATGGAGCGGACCAGTTCGCCGGCTTCGCAGGCAGAACCTAAGATGAGGCCTTCGCGGTATTCGTCGAGAACGGCCCGGGGAATGCGGGGACGGCCGCGGTAGATGTATTTCAGGTGAGAGATACTGACCAATTTGTACAGGTTGCGGATACCGGTCTGGTTCTTGGCCAGGATGATGATGTGGTACGACTGGTCGATCTTGTCGTCAAAGAGGTAGCCTTCGACGCCGTAAATGACCTTGACGCCGTTGCTCTTATCGGTCGAGATTTCCTGCAGCAGCGGGAAGGACTGGACGACGCCGTGGTCGGTGACGGCAACGGCTGGATGATGCCATTTTTTGACGGTCTTGATGAGCTGTTTGACCGTGATCAAGGCGTCCATATCGCTCATGACCGTATGCAGGTGGAGCTCGACGCGAGGCGTCGGGTTGTTGTCTTCCCGTTCGACGGTCCCGCCGTCGGCAGCCATCATGTCATAGGCCATGAAGACGTAGTCGTTTTGGTAGTTGTCATATTGGATATTGCCGTGGATGCGGACGTAGGCGCCGGGCTGCAGTTTCGTTTTCAAGCAGTCGTATTCTTCCGGCGTCATGGTATTCTTGCGGCGGAACTTGCCGCCCCCGCCCTGATTGCTGACGTCGAGGAATTTTTTGGCCGAAATACCGTTGGTGCTGTCGGCCATCTGGAAGGTCAGGAGGATGCGCTTCGATTTCAATTCCCGGAACTCGACTTTGACGACCTTGCCCTGGAGGACGACGTCGTTCTGCTCTTCGCCGAGGACGTCGTTGATGGGAACCGGCTGACCGCCAAAGGCACGGCCCATCCAAACCCGGCTGTCGCCGCCGGTCTTGGTGCCGCTTCCCTTGCTTTCTTTGGTGACGCTGCACGAGGAAACGGAAGCGCACTGGCAGGCCTTCTTATAGTCTTCATCCTGATATAATTCTTCGTCGACGTCGTAGAGGGCTTCGTACGAATCCTCATGGGGAATGCCGTAGCCTTCGAGGTCATCCGTCGAGATGTCGGCAATCTGCCGCAGGGGATCGTTTTCCGGTACCGCCAGCGACATGTCGCCGCCGTGGAAGACGGACGTCACCTGGTGTTCGACAGAGACGTTGCCTTCAAGGCCCAGTTTCCGGCAGACCCGGTCGCGGAGGAGGTCCATATCGCCGAGGGCATAAGACGACTCGGTCTTGACCTTCCACCAGTGACCTTCGACGTCAGCTGCAATGGAGGCAACGGCGACGGTCTGACCGCCGTCGACGGGAATCAAAATATCATTTTTGGGAACAATATGCCAAACCTTCATAAACTATCCTTTCTTTCAGGCACGGTGATCAGGCTACTCTTCGTCGTAGTCTTCGTCAGCGTTTTCGTCGCCATTCGGGTCATCGCCGGCAGGCGCTGCCGTGACGTTGAATTCCATCATATCGTGCGGCGCGTTGAGGAGCGGATCCTGAGGCTGGAGATCCGCCGTGCTGACGACTTCTTCACTGTCTCCGTCGGGCGTCAAGACGATGGCGTCGTTGGGATCGTAGTGCGACGTAATGAGGTCGATATGACGGTCGCCGTCGCTGTAGGTTACGGTCCGGCGGATGGTGATGTCGTGGCCGTCGTAGCCAAACTGCTTCAGCGTGTCGTCACTGACACTGTCATCGTGCTTCTTTATGATCTTGTGAGGTAAATTCTGGAGATGTGTCGTTTCAAAGGTGACCGTACTGGTATCGGCGTGGTTGCCTAAGATGTACGTCGTCACCGTATTGGCCCCGACAACGGTATAGACGGCGACGGGGTGCTGGAAGGGGTTGGTAAAGGCGAAATCAAGGCCGTCATCGGCAACGGTGGCATCCATGCCGACAGGGACATAGGCTGCCGGAGCGAAATGCGGTTCCCGACTGGCGATGAAGAGGCCGGCCCGGAGGGCTGCGTTGAATAAGGTTGTGCTGACCTGGCAGACGCCGCCGCCGACGGATTGTTCCAACCGGTTTTCAAAGTAAGACGGGGCCTGTTTATAGCCTTTATCTGCCGTTCGCGTGCCGACGTATTTATTGAATGAAAAGTCCTGTTGGCTGGCAACGAAGGCATGATTCAGCCGTTCCTGGGCCAATTTGATATTCGTATTGCGGTCAGGATTGCTGTTGTCGAAATGGGTCGTGTAATAGGACAACACCGTATCGATGTCCTTTAAGTCACCGCTCTTGACATCGGCCTGCTGCCGACTGTCAATGGGCACGTCGATGTCGCCGGTCTGGCCTTTATGCAGGCTGTCGGTAATGGAATCCTTGAGGCCTGCCGTATTGATGACGATGCGGTCTTTTTCCGGTTCGACGGCGACGGTCTTATTGTCTTCCTTGACATAGGCAAAGGCATTTTCCGGATCCTTATCGTGTTTATCGTGAAGATCCGTCAGGGCCTTGTCGAGTTTTTCTTCATCGACGGCAATGGCCAGGGGGATGTCCTTGCCATGCATCAAGGTCGTCGCGACGTCAGCCACGCGCTCCCAGGGCATGCCCTGCCGGCCGATGAGATGGAGTTCATCGTCGATGTAATCGCGGTCGAGTTTGGCACCGAGTTCATCGAGGCTCAGCGTCGTATCGACGCCGTCGGCTGCCAGGTGGAGCTTGCGCCCTTCGATATCTTTGGCATGGAGATCGAGATAGTTGGCAATATCCTCTTCGGTCATATCCTGAACGGAATGGCCGTCGAGGGTCACCATCTGTTCGGCCCGCGTCTGGGCGGCAAAGAACCCGCCGAATCCCAGGATGCACAGGGCCACGACTGCACCGCCTATTTTCTTCCATGACCGAGACTTCGGAGCCGGCAGCCCATGCTTTTCACGATACCGGCGGCGGTATTCCTTCATTCTCTCTTTTCGTTCCTTTTCTGCTTCCGTCACGCTCTAACCTACCTTTTCAGACTACAATAAAGACAAATAAGGGCTCCCATATCGGCCGGCGACGCCTTCCCGCTGCGGATATGGAGCTGTAAGGTAAAAATATTACATATACAACGTTCTAACTCTTCTATTGTCCAATAAGATGCGACTTTTTGCAAGTGATATATGACATATTTCGCACTTCGCCCCTTATTGACAGCCGTCAGGACCTGTTCGCGCTGGTGCTGACCGGCGTGGGCCCGTAACAGTTCTTTATACGACAAGAGGAGCCGCAGGCGCGACAGCATATATCCCGTGTTCTTTAAAAAGGCATCCTGCTTACTGAACAAGCCTTCGACAAAGGGCAGGGTCTTCTCCCCATTGCGGCGAAGGAAGGCATCCATGAAGGTGAAGAGGTTCTTTTCCATGGTGCCGGCAAAGAGGTCGGCCAAATCGTCGGGGCCGATGCTCTTTTTCCCGTCAGGGAGGGTGATGCACAATTTATCGAGCTCGGAAAAGACGTAGAGCAAGGATATGCTGCCCCAGGTTTGAAAGAGGTCCTGCAAAAAGACGACGCCGTCGCGGCTAAGGCTTCGGCCCCGATCTTTAAGATAGGCTGTCACATAGGGCATGACCGTCTTTTCCGTCACCGCTTCGGCAGCGACGACCTCAGCCATGGGCTTCAAGGCCTTAAAGAAAGCGCTTCCCGTATCGACGTTGCCCTTACTGTAAAATAAGAGGCTGTTGCCGTCGTCGAGGTGTCCAGCTTCATCGAGAAACCACTGTTCTTCTTTCGATATTTTACTCCGCGACCGGCCGCCCTTCTTCAAGGGCAAAAAGGGACAGTCGTACCAGACGGTGATCGTACCGCTGCTAAAGAGGCTCGTCCCCTGGAAGGATTCGACGACCGTCGCCGCGGCGGCATCCTTTTGAAAGGTCTGCACTTCGGCATCGCCGCCGGATCGTTTGCGGGCCGCTGCGAAAAACTTCTTCCGCCCCTCTTCCATGAGGTAGGCTTCGGTCCCGTAGATGATCATGATGTTCTTGGTAGTACTCATAAATCTTCCTCAATAAATGTAGATAGGCGCCACTGACCGCGATGGCGAAAGAGGCGCAGTTGTCCGTCCCGAGACGGGATATAGGCAGGAACGCCGTAGCTATCGGCCGCTTCGCCCCACTCGGCGGCAGCGCCTTGGCCGCGGAACCCTTCATAAACGACGGTTCCTAAAGCCGATGCGGGAAAGGATTTTCCGTCCCAAGCGTCAAGGGACCGCAGTTCCCAAAGGAGGGGTTCGCCCGAAAAAGTCTGGGGCACGGCCGTTACGCCGCGATAGGGAATCTCCCCTTTCCCCGGTCCTTTTAGGAAGGTAAATGCTTTTTGGAACAAGGCTTCGGTGTAAGCCCTTTCCTCCCCTTCGACGACGCACCGGCGAAGGCGGAAGATGCCGTTGGCCCGAAGGGCCGGAATGACGACGACGGCCGCCTGATCGGGATTGGAGAATCTCGATTTATTATACCATAAATCGGCCGATCTATCTTCATAAATAATGGCCGTAGCCTGATCGCGGCCGGCGTCAAAAATGAGCACTCCCGGCCCGGATGGCCGCATCATCCAACTGACCGCCAAGGAGATGATTAGGGGCAGAAAAATTTTCTTTCGAAGGCTCCGAAAAAAGACGAATCCCACCAAAAGATACCACGAAAACCAAGCCCAAAGGGACGGCTGTCCGGCCCACAGGCGGCTCCCCGGAAGGGCGGCGATAAAGGCGTTTCCTTTTAAGGCCAGAGCCAACAAAGGCTTTACCCCAAAGAGTATGAGATCGGCACCGGCGTCGTACAAGAGGGATAATACAGAAGCGCCGAGGCCGAGGACCATGACCAGGTCGAGGACCGGCGCCACGACGACGTTGGCCAGTAACGAGTAGACGGGAAAGGAAAAGAAGGCTCCCAAGAGGAGGGGCACGACGAGGACCTGAGCTGACAGAGAGACAGACAGGCAGTTTCGCAAAAATTCCGGCAGAAACGAAAGGATTGTCGTAATCCGTTTATAACATAAGACGATGCCCGCCGACGCACTGCACGACAGGCGAAAGCTCAGGTCAAAAAAGAGGTAGGGGCTGTAGAGCAGCATGGCCATGACGGCTAAGGCCAAAGCATGGCCTGCCGTATAGTCGCGCCGTGCCGTCAGGCTGAAGGCACTGAGACTTCCCATGATGGACGCCCGGACGACGGGCGACGTAAAGTCAGCTAAGGCGCTGTAAAGGAGGAGAAAGGCGGCCGATAAGACAAAGAGCGGCGTCCCGCGAAGGCCAGCGGCCCGGCCGATCACTTGCAGAACGGCTAAGAGCAGGGCCACGTGAGAGCCCGACACGGAGAGGATATGAATGAGGCCCGTCGTGCTGAAGGCCTCGAGAAGACCCGGCGGCAGTTCGTCGTAATGACCGCCAAAGAGGAGGCTCGACAGGACCGGTGCATAGTCCGGCCCGAGGACGGCGTCGTAACGCTTAGTCAAAGCCGTTTTCAGGTCTTGTAGCAAGGCGCGGATGCCCACGGGCTCTGAAAGGACCTGAACGGCCCCACCCTCTTTGCCAAAGATCCGCAGCCAGATGTCCTTTTCCCGGTCGCGGTGACGGGCGTCGTACATGCCGTCGTTTTTATAATACGTCAAGGGTTTGCTCTGGCCCGTAATCCGCAGGGTGTCACCAACGTCAGGCCCATCGGGGACGGTCACATAAGCCCGCCCCTTTCCGGGATACGTCCGGTCGTCATCGCCATACCGATAAGACGTAAGATCCATGACGTAGCGTCCCATGGTTCCCCCTTCACCGGTAAAGGTACCCCGTTTTTCCGAAAGGGTTCCCTCAACGACGAGGTTGGCGCCAGCGGCCTGATGGGGCAAGGCGTCGTAGCCGTCAGCGGCCAGTTGAAGCCGCATGCCTCCGAGGCAAAAGAGGGCCGGAATCAGGAAGAAGATCAAGGCCATTCTCCGATAGAAGGCACACAATCCAGTTCCAAAAAGGGACAAAAGAAAAAAGGCCCCCCACCAAGGAAGGGGCAGTGAAAATCGGTCAGCTGCAGCAATGCCGGCACAAAGGGCCAGTGCCAACGACAGGCTGAGCCACAGAGGCCGCATAGAAAGGGCTTTCATAAGCCGACCTGGTCCTTTAATTTTTGGAACTTAGCCGGCCCGATACCCTTGACCTGCTTCAGCTCGTCAATGTTGGTAAAGGCACCGTGTTCCCGGCGGTAGGCGATGATATTGTCGGCCATGGCCGGCCCGATACCTGGCAGGGTCATGAGTTGTTCGGCATCGGCCTGATTTAACGACACCTTTCCGTCATCGACAGACGGCGGCGGTACGCCGTTCCAGTCATAAGGGATGTGGATATGCATGCCGTCGACGGCCTTTCCGGCCAGATTCACCGCTGCCGTATCAGCATAGGCCGCCATGCCCCCTGCCGTCGCTACGGCTTCACCGACGGTCTGTCCCCCATCGAGGGCATAGAGACCGGGCTTCTGGACGGCACCGGTGACGTAGATAAAGGCTTTCTCGGGCAAGGCTTCTTCGACGACCGGTACCGGTTCGGCCACGACCGGAAAGAGGGCGTCACTAAATTGACTGACGGCCAAAAAAGCGGCTATGGCGCCAAAGACGGCGATTTTCTTCATGTTCGTCCCTCCTATCATAAGGCTATACGTACAGTGTGCCTTACTCAGAGGACGCCGAGGAGAAGTTTAATCGATTTTTAACCGATATTCTTTTTATTCAGGAAGGATTTACCTACCAGCTGCCCTTCGACTTCCAGAAGTTCTTCTGGAGCATGACCAAGAGGGTGAACATTTCCAGTCGCCCTAAGAGCATGGACAGGCAGAGGATGGACTTTGAAAATAGGGACAGTTCGGCATAGGTCGACGTCGCCCCGGTGATGCCGAAGGCCGGGCCGATACAGCCCATGGTCGAGACGCTGATGCCGATAGCATCGAAGACGGTGATGCCGTCAAAGGTCAACAGCAGGGCCCAGAGGGCGATGAACATGACGTATAGGAAACAGAACTGGGCGACGCGGACGACCGTATCGTCGCCGATGCGGTGGCCGTTGATGGTCATGCCCAGGACCTGATTGGGATGAAGTTTGGTCTTGGCCGCATGCCAGATGTACTGGGCCATGATGACTACGCGGGAGACCTTTAAGCCTGCCGCCGTCGAGCCGGCACAACCGCCGGAAATCATGAGCATCAACAAGATCCCCTTAGAAAAGGTCGGCCAGCGGTCAAAGTCGGCCGAGACGAAGCCCGTCGTAGCGATGGACGCCGCCTGGAAAGACGAGTAGCGAAGGGCCGTCGTCGGACCTTCTCCTAAAGAGCTCATGAGATTGAGGCCGATGAGGATCGTCGCCGCGGCCACGATCAAGAGATAGACCCGAAATTCCATATTTTCCCACAGGACGCCCCAGCCCTTCTGCCAGGCCCGGTAATAGAGGGCGTAGTTGCCGCCGGTGAGGACCATGAAAAAGGTCATCCAGCCTTCGACGGCCGGACTTTCAAAGTGGGCGGCGCTGGCATTATACGTCGAAAAGCCGCCGGCCGAGACCGTCGACAAGGCGTGGTTGGCCGCATCGAGAAAATCCATGCCGCAGATGACGAAAATGACGAAGGCCGTCGCCGTAAAGGCCAGGTAGATGCGAAACAGCACCTTGGTCATGTCGTGAAGCCTGGGCAGGACGCGTTCCCTTGTCGGCCCTGTCGATTCGGCATTATACATGTAAAACACCGCCGACTGACCGGCTTCGGGCAAGAGGGCGATGAATATGACGATAATCCCGAGGCCGCCGAGCCAGTGGGTCATGCTGCGCCAAAGGAGCAGGCTCTGAGGCAGGATTTCTAAGTCCGTAATGACCGTCGCCCCGGTCCCGGTAAAGCCGGAGACGCTCTCAAAGAGGCCGTCGAAATACGACAAATAGCCGCCGAGGCAATAAGGAAGCATGCCCAGAAAGGTGGCCAGCATCCAGCCGATGCCGGTAATGGCAATACCTTCGCGCATGGTCAGTTTCTGCGTCCGCACGCGGCCGTAGTTCAGGCAGCTCATGCCGACTAAGCCGCAGAGAATGATGCTGCCCACAAAAGGCAGCCAGCTCGATTCCCCCATGATGATGGCCATGGCCAGGGGCAAAAACAGGACGCCGCCTTCGGCCAAGGCTATTTTTCCTAAAAATCGAGAAATGACGCGTAAGTCCATAAGATCCCCTTCACAAAAAATATTTTCTCTATTATACCATGAGGCTTTCAGAAAACCAAAAGCATGGCCGCCCTTATCTATGATATAATAACAGGATCACAAAATTTATCCCCAAGAAAGGATGATCGTCATGTCCCGTGACTCTATCGATACCTTATTGAACTTCATTGACCGCTCCCCGTCGCCGTACCACACCGTCGCCGCCTCCAAAAAGCTTCTCGACGAAGCCGGCTTTACGGCCCTCGTGCCGGAAGAGACACTGTGGCAATTGAAGGCTGACCGTGCCTACTACGTCCCGGTCTACGGATCGGGCCTCGTCGCCTTCCGGACGGGCCGGGATATCCGCCGTCATCTGCGCCTCAGTGCGGCCCACACCGATTTTCCCGCCCTTCGCATCAAGCAGCGGCCGGAAATCCGCGAAAAGGGCTATCTGAAACTCAATGCCGAAACCTACGGCGGCCTCATCCGTGAATCGTGGCTCGACCGGCCTCTTTCCCTGGCCGGTGCCGTCGCCCTTGAAAGCGACGATCCCTTCCGGCCCAAACTGCGCCTCATCGACCTTGAAAAACCGGTCCTCACCATCCCCCGCCTGGCCATCCACATGAACCGCAAGACCAATCAGGGCATCGAACTCAATCCGCAAAAGGACCTCCTGCCCGTTCTCGGTCTCGACGGCAAAGACGTGACTAAACACTTCTTCCTCGACTTTTTATCCGAAACCTGCCGCTGCCTGCCTGAAGCCATTTTATCGTACGAACTGACGGTCTATCCGGCAGAATCGGGCTGCCGCCTCGGCTGGCACGACGAATTCGTCTCGTCGCCCCGCCTGGACAACCTGACGTCGGTCCTGGCCTCCCTCTTGGCCCTCGTAGGCGCCGACGAAGCCGACGGTTTGAACGTCGTCGCCCTCTTTGACAACGAAGAAGTGGGCAGCCATACGAAACAAGGCGCCGATTCCGCCGTCCTGTCCCGGATCCTGGGCCGCATCTACCACGCCTTCGAGCTGACCGATGACGATCTCTCGGCCGACCTTGCCAAGGGCTTCATGCTGTCCGTCGACGTGGCTCACGCCATCCATCCCAACGTCCCTGAAAAATGCGACATCACCAACCAGCCTCAAATGGGACGCGGCGTCGCCCTCAAGATTGCCAGCAGCCAATCTTATGCCGGAGATGCCGAAGCCGTGGCCGTCTTAAAAGGCTTGTGCCGCAAAGCCGACATCCCCTATCAGATTTTCATGAACCGGTCCGACCTTCCCGGCGGCTCGACCTTGGGCTCCCTGTTATCGGCCAACCTCCCCATCCGGACCATGGACATCGGCATTCCCATTACGGCCATGCATTCCTGCCGCGAATTGATGGGCGCCGCCGACCAGGATGCCCTGACCGACCTCATTACGGCCTTCTTCAGTCATTCCTAAATATCTCGAAATATTTATTTTCTATCCTAGTTTGTCAGCATTGACACGTTTTGTTTTACATCTTATAATGACAAGTGTATAATACAGCATACTGTATAGTATACAGAAAGAGTGGATATGAATGACTCTAGGACAAGAAATTAAGTACTATCGCAAGAAAAACGGCTTAACCCAGACAGCTTTCGGCGACCTCTTCGGTATGTCAAAGCAAGCCGTCTACTCTTGGGAAACAGGTCTTTATTCACCAGATATTTCAGTATTGCTGAAAATGGCTGATTTTTTCCAAATTCCCATCTGTGTCCTTGTCGGCCGGCCCGGCATGTATTGCCAAAAGAGCGACGACACCCGCAGCAACTGCGACTACTGTGCGCCCATCACCGACGAAGACTGTCTCGTCATCCGGGCCCTTCACGCCTTGCCCCCGGAAAAACAGCAGGCCGTCAAGACACTCCTCAATATCAAACCGAAAAAAAACGGCAGCTCCGACGTAGGAGACAACTGACAACGCGGTATTGATGTATAAAAAATCGGACCCGATCCATCGAGGGTCCGATTTTTTATGCCCTTTTCTTGCCAGGGCCTGACAAATAGGCTATGATGAGAAAAAACGAAAAGGAACGATATGCTATGGAATCTCTTCTCCGCTCGGTCTACGGCCGGGCCGAAGCCGAATATGTCATCAAAAAATCCCGCTTCATCGCCACCGTCTGTGAAGTGAAGACGGAAGCCGAAGCGGCAGCCTTCATCGAAAGCGTGCGCAAGCACTATTGGGACGCCCGGCACAACTGCTCGGCCTTCCAAATCGGAGCCGGCGGTCAGATCCAGCGCTCCAGCGACGACGGCGAACCGTCGGGAACGGCAGGCCGCCCCATTTTGGAAGTCTTAAAGAAACGGGACCTTACCAATACGGCCGTCGTCGTCACCCGCTATTTCGGCGGCATCAAACTCGGCGCCAGCGGCCTCATCCGGGCTTACAGCCACGCCGCAGCGCTGGCCCTTGACGAAGCCTCCGTCGTCGACTACACGCCCTTCACGGTCCTTACGGCGACCGTCGCCTATCCCCTGGTCAGCACCCTTGAACGCTTTGCCGAAAGTCACGGCGTCCTCATCACCGACCGGGCCTTTGCCGCCGACGTGACCTTCACCTTTGAAGTCCCAGAGGGTAACAGCGCCGCCTTTATGGCCGATCTGACCAATACCACCAACGGCCGCGCAAGCTTACAAAAAACGGGTACCGTCGTAAAACCGGTACCCGTTACAGAGTCTTAACAGCTGACCTCAGGCCTTATAGCCCGTCGTAAGATCGACAATATTTTCCAATTTTTCGCCGGCCAGGAACCGTTTCAGGTTGTCAACGGCGATACGGGCGATGTAGTCGTGCGTCGCCTGCAGGTGGTAGCCGCCGGAAATGTGCGGCGTAATGTAGATGCCTTTCGTCTGCCACAAAGGATCCGTCGACGGCAGCGGTTCCGGATCGGTAACATCCAGCCCGGCACCTGCCAAATGACCGGACAGGACGGCTTCGCGCAACGCTTCCTGGTCGACGTTGCTGCCGCGGCCGACGTTGACAAAGAAAGCGCCTTTCTTCATAGCCATGAAGCGTTCCTTATTGTAAATCCGATACGTTTCCGGCGTATCGGGCAGGCAGGACGCTACGATGTCCGCCCGGGAAAGATAGTCTTCAAAATGAGCCATATCCCCCATTTCATCGGCTTCCGGCGGTACTTCGCCCTTGCGGCGGCGCAGGCCGATAACCTGAGCACCCAAGGCCTTTACGCGACGGCCAAAGTTGCGGCCGATATCGCCAAAACCGACGACGACGACCGTGGCCCCGTAAAAGGACGTGACCGGACCTTCATCCTGCCACAAGGATTGATGCTGATTGTCATGATATACGTAAAGCTTCTTCATCATGGCCATAGTCAAGGCCAGCATGTGCTCGGACAACGCCAGGCCATAGGCACCGGTCGCATTGGTAAGTAAGACGCCGTCCGGCAGAATACCGGGCTGGCAGTACGTATTGGCACCGGCACTGTTGAGCTGGAGCCATTTCAAATTCTTAGCCTTGCTGACCAGTTTCGGTTCGACGTTGCCGATAATGACGTCGGCTTCTTCGAGAGCCGCACCGGCATCGCTTCCATCACCGGGACAGAAGGTCACCTTGGCACCTTCCGCAGCCGTTTCAAACCACTGTCGCTGTTTTGCATCCGTATCCATGACAACTAGAATATTCAACAGAATCACTCCTTATTATATTTTGTGTTGGCGGCAATTTCCTTCACCGTTTCTAATGGGCATTTTGCGATGTGGGCAATAAATTCATAGGTTACATCTTCCTGCAAGAGCTCCGTAACCAGACGAACTACGCTGCCCTCTTCGCCGTCCATGTTAACGAATTGTCCCATGTCCGCCTCCTCTGCACTATCTGCACAACCAAAAGGTCCCGCATCACCTGGGAAACAAGACCATTTTCGTAAAAATAAACGCTGTATTTACGTTTTAATTATAGCCTGTATATACTGAAAAAGATAGGCAACGGCGCCACTTGTGACAAAACTGTTCAGCGGAGGTGGAAATATATCAACTATCTGTTACTGATAGGCCCAAAAAAGGATTTATTGTTACTAAATAGACAGCCCCTGTCATCAGAGCATGTAAGTCTGACGACAGGGGCCAGTCCCAATAAGCAATCTTATTCAGTTCGTGCCGCCTTATTTGGCCATAAGCGAGGCGACTTTATTGGCAAAGGCAACGGGATCATCGGGCATGATGCCTTCCAGGAGCAGAGCCTGATCGTAGAGCAGCTGGCAGTAATCCTTGAAGTCTTGGCCATCTTTACCAGCCTGATGAACGGCGGCCAGTTTTCCGAACAGTTCATGGTCCGGATTGATTTCCAGGATCCGGCGGGCTTTGAACATGGGGTTATTGGCGGCAGCAAAGGCCTGTTCCATAGCCAGTGACGGACCGGCCGCATCGGCGACGAGGCAGACGGCACCGCTCTTTAAGCGGTTCGACAGGCGGACGTCGGCGACCTTATCGCCTAAGGTGCTCTTCATGTCAGAGAGGAGGCCTTCATTGTCTTTGGCCAGGTCTTCGTTCTTCTTCTTTTCGGCCTTAAAGGCGTCGTCTTCGAGGTCGAGATCGCCGCGGCTGACGGAATGGAAGCGATGGCCTTCGTATTCACCGATGGCTTCGACGGCAAATTCATCGACGGGATCGGTCATGTACAGGACTTCGATATCGCGGTCGCGGAGGAGTTCCATCTGGGGCAGGCCTTCGATGGCTTCCTTATCCTTGCCCGTTGCGTAATAGATCTTCTGCTGGCCGTCTTTCATGGCGTCGACGTATTCCTTGATGGTGCGGAGTTTTCCGTCTTTGGAGGACATGAACAACAACAGGTCCTTCAGCTTTTCAACGTTGTTTTCACCGGTCATCATGCCGCTGTAGACGCCGATTTTCAGGGATTTACCGTATTCGGCCCAGAATTTTTCATACTTTTCACGGTTCTTTTCAAGATCCCGCTTCAAGGACTTGAGGATCGTCTTTTCCAGGTTGCGGCCGATGAGGTTCAGTTCACGGCTCTTCTGCAGGAGTTCACGAGAAATGTTGAGCGACAGGTCCGGCGAATCGACGAGGCCTTTGACGAAGCGCAGGTAATCCGGCAGGAGGTCCTTGCATTTATCCATGATGAAGATATGCCGCGAATAGAGCTGGATGCCCGGTTCATAGTCGGCATAGTAGAGGTTGAACGGCGCCTTGCCGGGGATGAATAACAAGGCCGTGTAATCGACGGCGCCTTCGGCACGGTTGTGGAAGATGTCCATCGGTTCGTCCCATTCATAGAACTGGTGCTGGAAAAATTCGTGGTATTCTTCCGGTTTGATATCCGATTTATTCCGCGTCCACAAGGGCTGCATAGAGTTCAAGGTCCGCGTTTCTGTCTTTTCTTCTTCCGGTGCATCTTCGATGGTCTTTCCGTCTTCGTCCTTAGGCTTTACCTTGGTCGTAAAGTCCATGGTGATCGGGTAGCGGATGTAGTCGGAATACTTCTTGACCAGGCTCTGGAGGATCATCTGGTCGGTGTAGTTTTCTTCGCTATCGTCGCCATAGAATTCGCTGTTCAAATGGAGGATGATCGTCGTCCCGTGCTTCGGTTTCTGGCATTCTTCGAGGGTATATTCGCCGCTGCCCGTCGATTCCCACTTGTAAGCCTGCGTTTCGCCGGCCTTGCGGGTAACGACGGTGACCGTATCGGCGACCATGAAGGCCGAATAGAAGCCGACACCGAACTGGCCGATGAGGTCCTTATTCGTATCGCCGCCGTCCTGGGATTCCTTCAGCTTTTCGAGGAAGGCCTTGGTCCCGGACTGGGCGATAGTGCCGAGGTTATCCATCAGATCCTTTTTATCCATGCCCAGGCCGTTGTCGGAAATGGTCAGCGTATGGCCGTCAGCATCGGGCGTCAGGTGGATTTCAAAGCCCGTGTCCCCTTCGAGGAGATCGCCGTTGGTCAGGGATTGATAATGGAGTTTATCGATCGCATCGGAGGCGTTGGAAATCAGTTCCCGCAGGAAGATTTCGTGATTTGTATAAATAGAGTGGACCATGAGGTCCAGCAGCTGCTTCGTTTCAGCTTGAAATTCATGGGTTTCTTTTGCCATGGTAAAACACTCCTTTGTATCCGTTTTCCGTACCGTCAGCGGCAGCTGAGGTACTTTCACATCACTATCATACCGCAAAAAGTCAAATAGTCAAGTATTTTTTCAGCATAAGCCTATCCCATGGCAAAGGACAAAGCCCGGCCTCATTCCCAGGTTTGAACCGGGCCCATTTTGACCGCTCCGCCCATAAAAATCTGCTGCAGATTCCCCTCGTCATCGACACTGGCCGCAATGGCAATAGTCCCGCCGGGCTGCTTCAGATAAGCGGCGACCCGCTTGCGCGTCGTACAGGCCAAAGCTGCTGCCACGGCGGCAGACCCGCTGCCGCAGCTGTTTTCCCAGTACAGGGTGTCGGTCTGGCTGACGTAGACGGCTGGCACCATCTCCTGGGTCTTGGAATCGCAGAGGATGAGGCCGTAAGCTGGAAAATCTTCGCCGTCGACATAGTCTTTTAAGGCCTGCCAATAGACGTCCTTATCGAGGCCGTCAAACGTCTCGATGAAGTGGACAAAGTGCGTAATTCCCGGCAGGTCGACGCGGAAGAAGCGGGCCGGCTGACCGTCGACGTCGACTAAAAGAGCCCCGACGCCGTCGGGATAAGGCATCTCGATAAAGGCTTCGTAGTCACCGCCGCCCTTATGATTGACCTTGACCGGCAGGATTTCGTCACAGCCCGAACAGGATACGCCGTAGACGCCCTGCTCTTTCCCGTCACAGGACAAGGCGTAAGCTGCCGCCGCCCGCGAGGCATTGCCGCAAAATTCGCCGCCCATCATGTCGACCCGCAGGGTTTTTCCCTCGACACAGGTCACATAGCCGACCTGTTCGGCATCGATGTCGGATCGGGCCAGTAACTGCGCCGCCAGGGTACTGTGCTGCTCCTTGGGAACCGGCGTCAGTACCAAAATCGTCTTATTGCCGCTGGGGTCGGCCAATAGATAGTCTAGTTTCATCATGTTCTCCTTTTCGTGCGGACTGTCTCCGTCGCGATGTAAAGTCTCTTCTGCTATTTTATCACGCCTTCCCCGATCATAGAATATAAGTCCGGCTTTTTTATCCTTATTTACCGCAGGATTTCGTCTCCATACTATCCTTTTGGGTACTATGCCACTTAAAAGTGCATTCTTCCTAAAAAGGATGGTTTACGATACAATAAGCCCATCAGCTGATACAGAACATTGCGATAAAAAAAGACGCTATGGCCCTGACCTTGTCAGGCCCCATCTTAGGTCACAATAAAGGAGATATACTATGTTACACGAAATCAACTGGCCCCACCCATACCTGCCGGGCACGACCGACAATTTTGCTTCGAACGAAGTCATCATCCAGGGCGTTACTGCCAAAGAAGCCTTTGAAAATTTGATTGACACGGCGATCTGGCCGACGTACTATGACAATGTATCCGACGTCGAATTCGACAACACGAAGGGCACGAAGCTTGCCGCCGATACGCGATTTCGCTTCAAGACCTTCGGCTTCCCCATCGAAGCCGAAATCACGGAATTCGTCGCTCCTAAGGGCGATCAGCCGGGGAGACTTTCCTGGCACGGCTGGGCCGAAGGCGACGCGGATCACCGCCTCGACGTCATCCACGCCTGGCTCCTCGAAGACCTGTCGGAAAACCGCCTGCGCATCCTGACCCAGGAATCGCAGATTGGAAAACCGGCAGCCGAACTCCACCGCGACCAGTCGGACCCGATGAACGTCGGCCACCAAAACTGGCTCCGCGGCCTGGCAGCGACCTTGCTGGCAAATAAAGGCCGCTAATATCAACTTTGTCTATTAGGGAAGGAATGTTTTATGGCTAGCAAAAATTCAATGTTTCAATGTCCCGTCGAGGCGGCCTTAAGCCTCCTGGGCGGCAAATATAAGTGCATCATCCTCTGGCACCTCTTAGAAGGCACCCACCGCTACAGCGAGCTCCAGCACGTCATCCCCCAGGCCACGCCGAAGATGCTGACCCAACAGCTGCGCGAACTGGAAGACGCCGGCGTCATTTCCCGCAAAGTCTATCCCGTCGTGCCGCCTAAGACCGAATACAGCCTGACCGAATTCGGCCGGACCTTATCGCCCATCATCGAAGCCATGTGCGACTGGGGCAAAACGTATATGGCCGACCGGATTTTGCCAAAAAATATTCCGTCTAAATAAATATGAATCAAAAAAATATAAATGTAAAATTGATAACTGCTTAACAAGGCGGCTTGAAGACCGAAAATGGGACTTCAAGCCGCCTTTTGTAAACTCATAAAGTCAGGTACCTTATTGTATCAGAATAAATAGTAATTTATCTCATTATGGAAGATTCCTTTCACCGTCAGGACTAGGGACCGATATAGGCCGAGCTCGGGCACAGCCGACCTTTTTCTCACGAAAAAAGCCATGCCCGAACGGCATCCGTCCGGAACATGGCCCTATGGAAAAAAGGATTAGAATGTAATTTCAACGCCCGTGCGCCAAATGCGGCCGTCGAGGTAGATGGCGTCGATTTTTTTATTGAAGACGTTGTCGACACCGGCAAAGAGGCGCGTCTTTTCATTGAACTTACGGTTGACGACGAAGTTAAAGGTCTGATAGGTGTAGGCTTTATTGGTATCGCTTTCATAGTAATTATTGACCCACTGTTCCCAAATCGTGGCATTCCAGCCCGTCGTCTTGTGATCGTCATAGGTGAGCTGCAGGGTCGTAATATTGTCGGCAATGCCGTCGACACCGTGAGCAGAGGCTTCGGCCGACGCCGATTTATTGCTGGCCGACGTCCAGTTGCTGGTCAACTTCGTATCCCAGCGGTCGGACAGTTTGCGGCCTAAGGTCAGTTCGACGCCGTGAGTCTTGGTCGTGCCGTCGATGTTGTAGTACTGGCTCCAACCGCTGCGGCCGCTGCCGACGGTATGGGTGGAAATCATGTTTTCGATATCGTTATGGAAGTAGGTCAATTTCCCGAAGGTCTTGCCCCATTCCCCTTCATAGCTGATATCCCAGTTCTTCGATTCTTCAGGCTTTAAGTCCGGGTTGCCTAAGGTCAGGACGCCCATGTGGGTGTAGTCCATGTAGAGTTCGCTGACGCTCGGCGCCTTATAGCCTTCACCCCAATTGGCCTTGAAGCGGTTGTTGTCATTGAGGAAATATGTCGCGCCGATGTGGGGCGTCGTCTTGCTGCCGAACTGGCTGTGGTGGTCGTAGCGGACAGCCGGGATGATGACCCATTTATCGCCGATGAGCCATTCGTCCTGGACGTAAGCCGCGTAGGTGCTGACGTCTTTGCCGTCAGTGCCGCTGGTACCGAAGTTGACGCCGTCGACGCTGTAGCGGTCGTATTCCGTGCCGTAGGTCAAGGTGTGGTCACCGTTGATCTTATGGCTGTTCTTACCTTCAATGCCCCAAATGCTGTAGTTGTTCGTTTCGCCGTATTCCTTGGCCAGGGCCGTATAGGGCAGGAAGCGGAACTTATTCAGCTTGCTGTAGAAGGTACGGACCATGTAATCGTCCTTGTCATTCTTTCCGGTCAGGCTCAGGCTGGCGTCGCGCCGTTCCGTTTCCAGCTTGGCATCTTCCAGGCGGACGATGCCGCCCCAGGCGCCGAGGTTGTATTCCTTGTGGCTCCAGTCGCCGGTCAGTTTATCCTTATAATATCCGAGGTCGAGGTTGAGGTTTTTGTTTTCCCCGAGTTCATAGGTACCGCTGAAGTTGTAGCTCTGTTTCGGCCCTTCGAGATTCTTGACCGGCAGGCCCGATACTTCGTGTTCCGTCCACTGGCGGTCCTTGGAGAAATTCATATCGAAGGTGCTGCTGAACTTGCCCTGTTTCCCGAGATCGATGTGGTAGTAGTTAGAGATGTTCGTCGTCCCCGTAGCCACGCCCATAGTCACCGACGGTTCGCCGGAAGACTTCTTGGTGATAATGTTGATGACGCCGGACAGGGCGTCGGAACCGTACTGGGCCGAGGCTGCGCCGCGGACGATTTCGATGCGTTCGATGGTATGGACGTTCAAGCGGTCCAGGGCCAGGAGGTTCTGCGTCGTCGACGTATCTTCAATGGCCGTCCGCTGGCCGTTGATCAAGATGAGGGCGCTGTTGCTGGCCATGCCCCGCATAGAGATGCGATGGCCAAAGCCGGTGCTGGTATTCATGATCTGGATGTTATCGGCCAGGCGCAGAGCCGAATAAACGTCGGTAGCCCCTAATTTTTCAATATCCTCTGCCGTAATGACTTCCACCGTCTGCGGTACGGTCTTGACTTCCGCTTCCGTTCTCGTCGCCGTAACGACGACGTCTTTAGTCGTCACCGCCGAATCCGCATCCTGTACATCTGCCGCATAGGCTGGCAGGGACAGGGCCATCAGTATACCCCAGGTTATATAAGCCGCTCTGTTATGTCTCATCGTTCGATAAGTCCCTTCTTTCACTGTTAATTTTGAAAATCTTTCGCAATAAAAGAGTACCATATCTCAGGGTCACCTTCTACTCCATTTAGCCAAAAAGTACTCCATTACGACATTTTTTTCACAAATAGGGACATTTGCGAGCGGCCTATCGCAAAGATTGATGCTTCGTTCCTATCAGGCCTCCAACCGGTCCTGGAACACCTGCTGCTTTCGGTATTCCCGCGGAAGGCAGCCGGCCATCTTTTTGAAGGCGACGGCAAATTTACTGCTATTTTCATAGCCCACGCAGTTGGCGACTTCGAGGACGCTCTTCTCCGTTTTCACCAACAGTTCCATGGCTTTGGCCATGCGCAGTTCCTTCTGATACTGGTACATCGTCGTGCCGTAGACGTCTTTGAAGCAGCGCTTGAGCGACGTCGGCGCCATGTTGTAGCGTTCAGCCATGGCTTCTATGGTGCAGTGGCAGCTCAGATCGGCGACTAATTCCTGATGAACGGCCTTTACGGTCTCGACCTGGCGCCGCGTCAAGTACGGGCGGTCAAGGCGCATCTTGCCTTGAAAGGTGCTGAGGAAGAGAAAAATTTCCAAGATTTTCAGGCGGAAGTAGCGATTGCGAATGGCCGGCGGCACGTGGTAGAGTTCATAGAATAAGTGCTTCATGGCCTCGTTTTCCTGGACGATGATGCCGAAGTCGGAGTCGCTGCAAAAGCGGTCGCACAAGGAAACCAGGGAAAAGCTTTCCTGTTCCAAGAGGCGGTCGATGATGGACTGGGCCCGTTTTTCATCGACTAAGATGGATAGGCCGTGATAATGGGACGAGGGAAAATAAGCCATGTGGCAGTAGTCGCTGCAGCTGCGGCGGCCGACGGACATGTCGCCCTTGCCCATATACAGGTATTCTCCGTTTTTGAACCGGCATTCGATGCGCCCTTCTTCGCAGTGATTGATGGCAAAGACGTCAGGCCGAAGGGGTGCATAACAAGAAAATTCTTCCATATGTGCCTCGAGATAGCTGAGGGTGATGCCGGGATAGACTTCCCAATTGTTCATTTCGGCCGTCCCCGTCTCATTTTCCAGGGATAAGACGGTCAATGGCCCGTCATGGCGAACCATCTTAATCGTCGTCGTATAGTCCATGATAACCTCCTTAAGATAGGTAATAAATCTGCCGCAAAGGCTGTTTCCGTTCGGCAAAACCGGACCAGACAAAGGTCAGCCGCCGGGGCGTCAATTCGATACCGTGCAGGGTGACGGCCAGGCTATCGAGCCGCTTCTGGGAAATCCCTTTGGCCGCAGCCGCCGTCACATAGGCCGGGTCGTCCCCTTCCAGCAGACGTACAGAACCTTCGATCTGAAGACCGCCCAAGTGGCGTACATCGGTAAAGCTGTCGAAGACGGCAAAGGCCGCCTGAGGATTCCGGTAGAGATGGATGAATTTTTCCCCACCTTCGCTGAAAAAATAGAGTTTTTGCTGAACGAAGACGTATTCGATGGGCGTCGCCCGCAAAATGCCGTCGCTGCCGGTCGTCAAGACGCCCGTATTATGGCGGACGAGAAAATCTTCCATAGCCTGCAGGGCTTCTTCATCGGCCAAAGGCTCCGGACGCAGGGCTTTGATGTGCCGCGCCGCTTCGATGGCATCTTCGAGAAAATTTTCACGAGAAAGGCGAAAAGACGCCGTTAAGGACCGTCCCAATCCCTCTTCGACAGCCCGGAGGCCTTCCTTCCAGTCAGCGTCGGTCTTGACCGCAGCCACAAGGATCACCGATTTTCTAGAAAGAGCCTCCCGCCATTCGCCAAGAGACGAGAGCAGGCTGCCTCTTTCCCCCAGAATCAGGACGACCTGACCGTAGTGCTGCCACGGCCGCGGCGATTTATAAGAAGCGCAGGCTCCCATGCCGACCATAGGGCTGACCATCCGGGCTATTTTCTCGCTGACATCATCCTCATAGAGATAGAGTGTATTCATCAGAGCCTCCTTTGTTAATAATATTGACTCTCATTATAATTTTAATAGAGGACGTATCCTCTGTCAAATCAAAGTAATCAAAACCACCAGTTTAACTGGTGGTTTGCTCGGGCCCTATAAGGGCCTATCTCTTGTGGTTGCACTCTAAAGAGTGCACTGAATAAAGTCTGGCAATCACATTTCTATTACTGGCAGCCCCCTACTCGGGGGCTCTTGTTTTGCCTACTTTTTCTGGCTACCCGTAAACGGGTCTATGTATTCCTTAAAATCCAGCGTATCCATTTCAATATCTTCCTGTAATTGATGCCGAATGTACTCTCTAATAGCTCCTTCATATTTTCCGACGGTGTCTACGTAATATCCTCGGCACCAGAAGTGTCGGTTCCCATATTTGTACTTGAGGTTCGCATGATGGTCAAAAATCATCAAACTGCTTTTGCTCTTTAAATATCCCATGAACTGAGATACACTTAAATGCGGTGGGATGGCTACTAACAAATGAATATGATCCGGGCAGCATTCT
>OFMT01000033.1_pt1 | contig 136743 bp, 114 predicted proteins | sample 1541891 | NCBI WGS metagenome assembly OFMT01 (sample SAMN04209230, study PRJEB22552) | human gut metagenome | biome: gut; material: feces | host: Homo sapiens | place: USA: Oklahoma | reverse complement strand
GAACACGGAAGTTAAGCTCCTTTACGCCTAAGATACTTGGTCGGTGACGACCTGGAAAAATCGGTAGATGCCGGCATCTTTTCTTTGAGGCGAATCATTCAAGATTCGCTTCTTTTTATTTGTCATGTTATCGGAAACCATAAAAAGTGGCTTGCAGTTTTTTCATCTGCAAGCCACTTTTTTATGCCGTTAATTTTTAAGATGTTACTGTTTTTTCGGTTCTTGATGGCATTCTGCTAAATTTTCCTTTGGTGTTCCAAGGCTCAGCAGTGTTTTTGCAATGCCATTTCCATAGTGGTTAATGGTTGTAATTGCAACATAAAAAATCTTCTGAATCTGTTCATAGGTCGGAACGGTTGCACCGCAGAACTGTGCCATCTTATAGCGGATTTCTCCGTCCTCAAAGTCCATATCAAAACAGCCAAGGTTGATTTCATAGTTTGCCCGTGTCAGAAATTCAGCAATTGCCGGACGAGCTTTTTCTTCTGCATGCAGCGGAAAAACAGAAATCATGCTGTAACCGTCTTTCCGGATATCCATATAAATATCAACTCTGTGAATCTGAGAAGAAAGCATCATTCCGCTGCGAATGACACCATTTTCATTGCAAGGGATATAGTTCAATTCCTCTTTTGTGAAAAATTCCTCTACTGCTTTTGCGATTTCCGGTGAATAATTTTTTGCCATAATTATATATACTCCTTTTTAATAAACATCATTTGTATGGTATCCATCATCATCTTCATAATCTTCATAGGACACGGCTTTTTCTTCAGTGATATCTTGGAAGCTTTCATCCTTGGTTTCTTTCTCTTCTTGAAGTGTTTTTTTGCATTCCAAATAGACTTCTTCAGGTGTTCCAATGCCAAACAGAATTTTTGCTATGCCATTTCCGTAATTATTAACGGTTGCGGTATTAAAAAAATACAATTTGAGATTTGCTGATTAGTTGGAACAGTGCCTGCACAGTTACAAAAACATTTGCAGCGAATTTCACCATCAGAAAAGTCTATTTCAAAATTACATGATTCTAAGCCATAATTGATTCGAGTCAGAAATTCTGCCATCTCTTTTTGAACCTCTTTGTCTGCTGTCATGGGAAGAATGAGGTAAACAAGAAATGAATCTTCATTAATGATGATGTCAATATCTGCTTTTCTAAATTTGCAGTTCAATTTTATATCTGTTTGGATGCGTCCATCGTCATCATACGATTTGAAACTTCTTTTACTAGCAGAATTAGTTAAAAATTGTACTTCATCATAATCTTTTAAAGAAGTGATTACATCAACAATATCTTTAACTACAGATTCATGAAAGAATTCTCTTCCGTACATATAATGTTACTTCATTTGGTATAGTAACTATTAATATGTTTCTAAAAAGAAAGTGAATTTTAAACGCATTTTAAAATTTATCTTAAAATACTATTAAGAAGAATTCTAAATTGCTCATCAGTCATTACAACCGGTACAGTATTTTCATTTTTAAGTTTCACTTTATGATCACTTACCACTATAAACGGACTAGTTTTTTCAACTTGTTTAAACATTCTTTCTAATCTATCCAATCTTTTTTCAATATCATCCAATTTAGAATTTGATATTGAATTAGATTGGACAGTTTCAGGAATATCTAATCCAAGACGTGTCCGTTCATCTTGATAAATTTTATCTAGATGAGCTTGAAACTTAGCATTATGTTCAGCCGATTGTCTCCAACATTTTTCAAAATCTTTACCATTCATAATAAATTCTCCTCTTTGATTATCAAAAATTTTCACTAGATAATAGGTTCATAACCCCAGCCATTTTCACTCAAAAAATTTTCAACTGCTTTTGCGATTTCCGGTGAATAATTTTTTGCCATGATTGTATTAGCTCCTTTTTAGAAGTAATATGCAGGAAAATCCCGACATGTATATAATATACCACATTTATGAAAAAATGTCAATCTATTTCGTGAATATGATGGGGCATTTTTTCTTGCAATTCCGGAAAAATCGAAACGCTTCGCCGCAAAATCCCATGCACATAGGCAATCAATGTTCCATAGTTGGTGAACGGAACGCCAGCTTTCGCCGCCAACTCTTTTCGATATTGAATCACACGTGGCTGCAACATACATCCGCCGCAGTGAACAATCAGCCGATACGGGGTTAAATCATCCGGAAACGTATTCCCAGAAGTCCATGTGAAATCCAGCGTTTTTCCTGTGTATGCTTGTATCCAGTTCGGCAGCTTGACCGTTCCGATGTCGTTGCACTGTCGGTGATGCGTGCAGCCCTCGGCAATCAAAATGTGGTCATGATTCTGCAAATATTCCAGCGTAGTGGCGGCAGTTACTGCTTTTTGCAGTACATCATGGTAATGTGCATATAAGATAGAAAACGAAGTCAAAGCGATTTCCGGTGGAACAATCTGATTGACCTGTTGAAATGCTTGACTATCTGTCACAACCAATTTCGGCAGCTGTTTTAATAGCGAAAGCGTTCGTTGTAATTGCTGCGGCTGAACAACCAAACAAATGGCTTCTTCATCCAAAATCGAGCGAATCGCCTGCACCTGTGGCAGAATCATCCGCCCTTTTGGTGCGGATTCATCAATCGGTGTCACCAATAAAATGATGTCGTCCTGCTGGACAAAATTTCCCAGCAGGGAACGGCTTGTCTTCGGTGCTTGTTTCTGGTAGCAGGTAGCCATTTTTTCTTTGAGTTCCGATATGTGGAATCCAGTTTTTGCACTAACTGCAATTGCTCTATCTGGCAGCTGTTCCGGCATTTGCAGGTCGCATTGATTGTAGACCTCCAAAAAGGGAATCTGCTGTTGCTGCAAATCCACTTCCAATTTCGTTTCCAGTTCTGTCTTTCCAATGGTGCTGTTAATGACAATGACAGCCAAATCCGTGCGGTGCAAAATTTCCTTCGTCTTTTGCATCCGCAGAGTGCCCAATGTTCCTTCGTCATCTAGCCCCGGCGTGTCAATGATGACGACAGCCCCCAGTGGGAGCAGTTCCATTGCCTTGCGAACGGGGTCAGTGGTTGTTCCTTGAATTTCCGATACAATCGACATAGTTTGATTGGTAATGGCATTCACTAAGCTGGATTTTCCAGCATTTCTTCTGCCGAAAAAGGCAATGTGAATGCGGTCAGCACTGGGTGTTTGCTGTAAACCTGCTTCCATGGAGCATCCTCCTTATAATAATGAACGTCGCATCAGCATGGCATCTACAACGGTGATTTGTTGGTCATCGTTCCAGTCGGCACGATTGCCCTGCTCTGTGGTGAGCGATTCCAACCGCAGCAAATACCGATTCAATAGAACCAAATCGGAAACCGTGATAGTTCCATCTCTGTCCAAATCGCCCTTTGTGGAATCTGTTGCAGTTTCTGGAACGAGCCAGTTTCCTGTTACAGAAATCATGCAAAGCATACGGATGGTGTCACCAAAATAAACATCTGTGCCATAGTCGGCAAGCGTGTCCCATAATGCCTGTTCCCAAGAAGATGCAGAATCTTCGCAGGCAGCAGCCACCAAGAACGGAGCAGTGAAACAGAGGTCGTCATAATCCTGAGTCGGCGTGCCATCCAGTTTATATCCAGCAACGATATTTTCCGGTTCGCCATCGGTTTCCGTCTGAATCCAGCTGTTCAGCTTGTGAATAACGGTCTTTACGGTATCATTTGCACCCTTTTCGGAAGGGTAGAGCAAATTCATTCCCAATCGCCACGGAGTCCGGCAGCTGTTATAGGCATATGTGCCATCTGTGACATCTTCCAAGAAGTTTTCCGGAGCTGGAACAAATTTCCCCGCTGCATTTTTTACGATGAAATCCGGCAGCAGTCCCGTGGATTGTTCAGCGGTGATGCTTTCTATTACTGCACATGTTCCATCATATAATTTTCCCCAGCGTTCATCGCCGGTAACCGCTTCAAAGACTGGAAAATATTGCAGAATAAAGTCAGAAGAACGGGTTGCGGAATAGTAAGAATCGCTCGGGTCACATTCATGCACCCAGTCGCCCAGCTGCAACAGCCAGTCCTCTTGATTCACTTCATAGTCCATAATATCTTGAATCATGGCAAGAGCTGTTTCTCGATAAGGTGTTTCCTCACTAGAGCCCCAACGCTGGTCGGCCAACAGCAGCGAATAGGCAATATCCAAATCACCATCTGTTGCAGAGTCTGCATCTCCGCCCTGCATCGCTCCGTCGGTTGCTCCGTCAATCAGAGCAGAACCATTGTCGCATTGCTGCCAGGACATCAGATTTTCACCAATATCGCTGAGATGTGCCCGATAATAGCGGTACATTCCATCGAATGTATCTTTTGCCTGTGCATCATAGTCCGCCATACAAACTGTAATCAGCATACCGTAGCCGTGTGCTTCAGAAACAGTGACTGGAACAGAAACACCATCTCCAGCATAGCGATTTTCTTCATAGGAAACATAATACTGTGGTTTGCCAGAGGAAATATAAGTGTCCTCGGTCACATAAGTTTTCTTCCATTGTTGATAGGTGTCCTGTAAGACTTGTTTCCGGTCAGCGTTAGCAGCCTGCACGGAAGTGAGCAGCGGACAGACGGAAAGGGCAAATAATCCTGCTGAAAAACCGGCGATCCATTTTTTTGCAGTGTTCATGGTGCATCTCCTTGTCTTTGAGGTGCAGTAGAATTAGAAGCGGAAATCTCGTTTTCCAGCAGCCATTTCTGCAATGTGTTCGGCTGCAATTGCCCGTACTTTTTCATTTGGAATATTTAGCAGTTCCTTTTGAATCAGGGCTTTTCCGATGGCACGGGTTTCCGGCTTTGCGTAATCCTCCAAATATTCGTTTAATGTCATGAGGGCATTCGGGTGACAGCAGTTTTGAATTTGACCGCTCTTGCAGAGGGACATGAACCGGTCGCCGGTTCTGCCAGCCCGATAGCAGGCGGTGCAAAAGCTGGGAATGTATCCCAATTCCATTAGCCAGCGGACAACTTCATCTAGAGTACGGCGGTCGCTGACATCAAATTGAGCAGAATTTTCGGACTCTGGTTCTGGCGTATCGTATCCGCCAACACTGGTACAGGATGCACCGCTGACTTGAGAAATACCCAGCTGCAACGCCCGTTCCCGAACCGCTTTTCCCTCTCTGGTTGACATAATCATGCCCGTATACGGCACAGCAATCCGAATAACAGTGCAGATTTTTGCAAAAGTTTCATCATCAATGCTGTTATCGAACGCATTCGGGTCAATATCATCTGCGTGCTTGATACGGGGAACACTGATGGTATGCGGACCTACTCCATAAGTTGCTTCTAAGTGTTCTGCATGCATCAGCAAGCCAGCAAGTTCATAGGGATATGTTTGCAGCCCGAACAGAACGCCCAGCCCGACATCATCAATCCCACCCTGCATGGCTCTGTCCATGGCTTCGGTGTGGTAATCGTAGTTGTGTTTTGGCCCTGCCGGATGCAGTTTTTCGTATTGCTCCTTGTGGTAGGTTTCTTGGAACAGGATATATGTTCCGATTCCAGCGTCATGCAATTTCCGGTAATTTTCCACCGTAGTTGCAGCGATATTCACATTGACCCGGCGAATTGCTCCGTTTTTGTGCTGAATGTGATAAACTGTGTCAATGGATTCCAGAATGTATTCAATGGGGTTGTGCAGGGGGTCTTCTCCAGCCTCCAGAGCCAGCCGTTTGTGTCCCATATCTTGCAACGCAATGACTTCTCGTTTGATTTCCTCTTGTGTCAGTTTTTTTCGGCAGATATGCTTGTTTTTCGCATGATACGGGCAGTAAACACAGCTGTTCACGCAGTAGTTGGAAAGATAGAGCGGAGCAAATAATACGATTCGCTTGCCGTAGTAGTCCAGTTTAATGGCTTCTGCTAATTGGTAGAGTTCTTCCCAGACGGTTTCCGATGGACAGGCAAGCAAAACAGAGGCTTCCCGATGGGTCAACCCTTTTTGTAAGCGGGCTTTGGCTAAGATTTCCTGAATCAGTGGAAGATTGTTTTTGTTTTCCTGTGCATAAGCAAGCGTCTGCATCACTTCTTCGTGGCAGAGAAATTCTGCTGCTTTTGTGGAGTTTGGAAGATACATCGTTCTCTCGTCACCTTTTTTCCATAAAGTGCAGCCAGAAGCGGCTGTCTGATGTTATTATACCATGCAGCAGGTGCTTTGTCAATGAATTCAATTCGCAATTGCTAATAAATGGAAATCTAAACGTGAACTTACATAAAAAGATATACAACTTTTGTGATGATTCTCCTTGACATTTTGTATAAATTATGGTATCCTTATAATAATATCATTCATATTCGATGTGAAAAACAGAAAGGATGGAAGAAAACATGAAGAAACAGGGAAAGAAAAACCGGATATTTGCCGGAATTGCCGCAGCGGTGATGGCAGTGAGTGCAACCGCAGTTGGAATGCGTTCTTATTCTGCTAATGCAGCAGATTTGGAACTGGACAACTATGCGAAATTGCTGCAATATTCGCTGTATTTCTATGATGCAAATATGTGCGGCGACAAGGTAGGGGGAACTTCTGCATTCTCTTGGAGAGATAATTGTCACACCGGAGATGTCGCACTGGGTGGCTTCCACGATGCCGGCGATGCAATTAAATGCGGACAGACTGCCGGATTTACCGCTTCTACCTTGGGCTGGGCATATTATGAATACAAAGACCAGTTCCAGAAGACCGGAACGACTGCACACTTTAAGGTGATCAGCGATGAATTCAACGAATTCTTTAAGAGATGCACAACGCTGTCTGGCAATACCGTGACATCTTTCATCTATGAAGTTGGCGATGATGGACCTGACCATGCAAAGTGGTTTGCACCGGAAGCAATGTGGGATCACGGCAGCAGTGAAACCTATTCCACGACGGATGGGGCAAGCGATATTGCTGCACAGTATGCCGCTTCTCTGGCACAGAGCTATTTGAACTTCGGTAACGAAGAAGATTTGAAGTATGCGGTTGCCCTGTATAACTTTGCTGATAAATACCGTACGATTACTTATGACCAGAATACATATGCTGGCGGTGCAAAGGATGTACAGGATGATATTTCCTGGGCAGCAGGCTGGCTGTATCTGGCAACTGGCGAAGAACCATATCTGACCGAAAACAGCAAGTATACACAAGTTAAAAACGACTGGACACAGGATTATTGCTATGCAAATTCTCAGTTGGGTGCAGCCATCATCAACGCTGAAATCACTGGAAACTGGAGTTTTGCAACCAACTACATCGGACAGAAAGTCAACGCAAACCAGAATCAGTTCTATGTGATGAACAGCTGGGGCAGTGCAAGATATGATGTTTTAATGCAGTTCTGTGCATTGGTGACTTCTAAATATGAACAGTCCGGCGTAGACTATACCGAATGGGCAAAGAAGCAGATGAACTATATTTTAGGTGACAACAATGCAAATGTTTGTCTGGTTGTTGGCTATAATGATGTTTCTGCAACCTCTCCGCACCACCGTGCAGCATCGAACTTGAAAGTAAGCGATGACTGGCATGAATGGAACTCTTGGGATGGAAAGTATTCCTCCAGCAATGGACATGTATTGTATGGTGCATTGGTTGGCGGCCCGACCAGTTCTGACTTTACGACCTATAAAGATGATGCAAGAGATGCCACTTCCAACGAAGTTGCAATTGACTATCAGGTCGGCTTAGTTGCAGCAGCAGCAGGCTTATATGACAAGTATCAGACCGGCAGCGTCGTTGCAAAGATTGGCGACGAAGTAACCGTATATCCGGATGAAGTAGCAGTTGCAAACGGCGGCGAAGTTACCACTACTACCACAACAGAAACCACAACCACTACCACAGAAACAACCACTACCACAGAAACAACGACTACAACGGAAGAAACTACCACCACAACGACATCAGAAGAAACGACTACAACATCGGAAGAAACCACTACAACGCCAGAAGAAACAACTACGACAGCAACCGAAGAAACAACAACCGTAACGGAAGAAACGACAGTTACAGAAGAAACAACAACAGTTTCCGAAGAAACTACAACCGAAGAAACCACCACAACAACTTCCGCAAGCGTTCTGCCGGGTAAAAATGTTGGGGATGTCAACTTGGATGGAAAGGTAGACCTGCTGGATGCAATCTGTTTGAATAAGTATCTGGCACAGCTGATTACCTTGACACCGATTGCAATTGCAAATGCAAACTGCGACCAGAAAGATGGAACAGAAAAAGTAGATGAAGATGATACAACTGTTTTGATGAAGTTTGTTCTGGGTTTCGAAGATGTTAAGGATCTCCCATACGTTGGATAATTTCTTTTCTCATTTTTTTCTCTAAGAGAAACGTGTTCGACAATGATTGTCGGGCACGTTTCTTGCTTTTCAGAGCGGAACATTTACAATTTTTTCTTTACATTTTCCCATTTATCCTGTATAATAAAAAAAGAAGGGATGCTTTTTTGTGAAGGGAGAAAGCTTTATGAAAAAAATTTTGGAAAAAGGAATTTCATGTATATTATCTGTATTGGTATTGTTACAAGGTTGGCTGGTGATACCGAATGGTGCAGCTGCGTTGGAAGAAGATTCGAGTCTGGAAACCACAACTACAGCAATTGCGGAAAACTTGGGACAGGTGCAGGAATGGGAGCAGTTTCAGTATCAGGCATCTGAAAATGAAGTCACAATTGTTGGCTATACTGGAATCATTGAGGGCACTTTAGAAATCCCCGCAGAGATTGACGGCTTTCCGGTCACACGTGTGGAAGATGATGCGTTTGTAAAGCAGGATGAATTGACAGAAGTTGTGATTCCAGCCAGTGTGATTGAAATTGGCAGCATAGCGTTTCATGATTGTGCAAACTTACAGGTTTTTACTGTTGCCGAAGAAAATCCAGCGTATTGCGTTAGAAATGGGCTGCTGCTGGATAAGAGCGAAAGCATTCTGATTCGTTGCCCCAGTGGACGCTATGGAGAAGTGACAGATATTCCGGATACGGTTTTTTTAATTTCAGATGCAGCGTTTGCAGATTGTTCTTCCCTGTCCAAAATTGAATTGCCACAGTCAGTCATTTCGATTGGAGCAATGGCGTTTTCTAATTGTACTGCATTGTATGATATCACATTGCCAGAGAATTTGCAGAAAATTGGAGATGGTGCATTTATGAATTGCACCGCTATTCAACGAATGGCACTGCCGGAAAACCTGCAACGAATTGGCATGATGGCATTTTCCAACTGTCAGTCTTTGTCAGAAGTTGTCGTTCCATCAAGGGTGCAGACTTTGTCGGATTCTGTCTTTTCAGACTGTATTGCATTGCAGCGAGTGACCTTATCAGAAGGATTGACCGGTATTTCTGTCGCTACTTTTAGAAATTGTACAGCTTTGCAGGAAATACAGCTGCCGGATACCTTAGAGAGAATCAAAGCCAATGCCTTTCAAAATTGCAGTTCTTTGCAGAGAATTCATGTGCCAGCAGCCATTTCTGAACTTTCTGCAAATACATTTTCTGGATGTATTTCTCTGTCAGAAGTGACAGTTGCGGACGAAAATCCATATTATACGGTAGTCGATGGTGTTTTGATGACAGCTGACCAGGAAACATTGATTTATTATCCGCCGTCTATTTCACAATCAGATTATACCATTCCAGAAACAGTAAAGACCATTGATCGCTATGCATTTCAAGATACCATGCAGCTGCAATTTTTGACCGTTCCAGAAACAGTAGAAACGATAGAGCCATACGCTTGTTATGATGCCAATTCTTTGAAAGAAGTGATGTTGAACGGTGCATCTGTTATTTCAGAGTATGCATTTCAGTCTTGTGACCAGTTGGAAGCAGTTACATTCGGCGATGGCGTGCAGGAAGTTCAGACGGGTGCATTTTTGGATTGTCTGTCCTTGGAAGGTATTATCTTGCCGAAAACAATTACACAAATCGGAGATTATGCATTCGGTTATCAAACAGATTCTGCGGAAACGGGAACGTATTCTATGGTAGAAAACTTTTTTATCTGCTTTTATAAAAGAACAGCTGGTGCAATGTATGCGAATTTGAATGGGTTTGACTCCATTTCGTTGGATAATGTGACTACAACCACTACTACAACTGTTTCTGCGGATATCACCACAACAACTGAAACAGAAACAACAGAAAGTAATCAAACGACAGCAGCCGCAACAACAACGGCAGCTATGGGCAGTCAAACAACAGTACTTGAAACAACAAGCAAATTGGAAACAAGTCAAATAACAACAGCAGCAGAAACAACGACAGCCATTACTACAACAACAGTCGCTGCAACCACAAAACAACCAGAAACCAGTATCATTTCAACAACAACACCGCAACTTGCTACGACAACGACAACGACGACGACTACCCACCAGCATGGCGGAACTGCTACCACTGTAACGACTGGCGTAACCACGCAAACCACAGCAGTTACGAGACAGACAACGGAAGTCACAACAGAACTAAAGGGCGATTTGAATTTAGATGGGCGAGTTTCCATGTCAGATGCCATTCGAATATTGACCTATTATGCAAAAATCGCAGCTGGACAAACGCCATATTTGTATTCTGAAGACCCTATTGCAGAAGAAGCTGCAAAAAATCGGGTGGATATGGATGAAGATGGAACAATTGGTGTGGTAGATGCGGTTGAGATTTTAACGATCTATGCAAAGAGAGCAGCGGGGCAATTAGAATAATAGAATAAAAAAATAGAACAAAAATCTGATTTTTCTAAGAGAGAGTGGATGCATCAACCAGATTTTTTGGTTAGAATCCCAGTAAAATTGCAAAAAATAAATTGACTTTTAATACAAGTTGCTGTATAATAAAAGCAGTTCATCCGTTTTTTATGAGATCAAATGGTACAGAAAGGAAAATCAGAATGAAACAGAAAAAACAGGTTGGAAAACGTTTGCTGGCAGGATTGCTGGGAGCAGTGCTGTTGCAGACAGCAGTCAGCGTTCCGTCCGGATTGCAGGCATCTGCTGCGGACGATGTGGAGTATAATTATGCGAAAGCATTGCAGTATTCCATTTATTTTTATGATGGCAATATGTGCGGAACGCAGGTTGCCGAAAATAACCGCTATCAGTGGCGTGGCAACTGTCACACCTATGACGCACAAGTGCCTTTACAGCCAATGGGAACTGATGAAGTTGGCACGAACTTGTCCCAATCATTCATTGACCAGTATCGGGACATTCTTGACCCGGATGGAGATGGCTATGTGGATGTTTCCGGCGGATTCCATGACGCTGGCGACCATGTAAAGTTTGGCATGCCGGAAAACTATGCCGCTTCTACCTTGGGCTGGGGCTATTATGAATTTCGGGATTCCTACAAAAAGACAGGACAGGATGACCACATTGAAACAATTTTGCGGTATTTTAACGATTATCTGATGAAGTGTACCTTCCTAGATGAAAATGGCGAAGTTGTTGCCCATTGTTATCAGGTGGGCGATGGCGATATTGACCACGCTTACTGGAACTCTCCGGAAGTGGATACCATGGCAAGACCTGCCTATTTCCTGACAGGCGACAAGCCGCAAACCGATTATGTTGCTTCAGCAGCTGCTTCGCTGGCAATCAACTATTTGAATTTTAAGGATACCGATCCAGACTATGCAGCAAAGTCTTTGGACTATGCAAAAGCACTGTTCCAGTTCGCAAAGAGCCATGAAAAGCAGCTGAGTGACAATGCAGATGGGCCGAAATCCTATTATAATTCTGCCAAGTGGGAAGATGATTACTGCTGGGCAGCAGCATGGCTGTTTAAAATTACCGGCGATGAAAGCTATTTGCAGGAAATTTACCCGTACTATGATTACTATGCAGCACCGTGCTATGTGTATTGCTGGAATGATATGTGGAACGGCGTGCAGTGTATCTTAGGCGAAATTTCAGAGGACAAGCCTTCCAAGGAAGGCGAGTATGTTTATCCGCAGTTTATTGAAAAGTACAAGGAAGCTGCTGGAAAATCGCCATATGAAGAAATGGATTGCTGGGCATCCGTTGCAAAGGCAATCACCACTTATATGACAGGCGGTGTCGGAACGATTACACCGGCAGGCTATTTCTGGCTGAATACCTGGGGCTCTGCACGATATAATACTGCTGCACAGCTGTGTGCACTGGTTTATGACAAGTACAACAACAATGGCAAGCCGTCCGAATACAGCGAATGGGCAAAAGAACAGATGCAATATCTGATGGGCAACAACCCGATGAATCGGGCTTATATTGTCGGATATAGCGAAAATGCTGCAAAGTATCCGCACCACCGTGCAGCCTCCGGCTTGACCAGAGCAGAAGATACCAGAGAGCAGCGTCATGTTCTGTATGGTGCATTGGTTGGTGGGCCGGATGCCTCTGACAAGCACAATGATATTACCGCAGACTGGATTTATAACGAAGTAACGATTGACTATAACGCAGCGTTTGTTGGTGCAAGTGCTGGATTGTATGCGTATTTTGGCGATGACTCCATGCAGGTAACGCCAGATTTCCCGCCGAAGGAAGAAAACAACGGAGAAGAAGGCGGCGGCAATAATTACTGGGTTGAAGCATTTGCAGTGAATAACCCGTGTGCAGGCGGAGCAGGAACAACAAAGATTTCTATGAAAGTCATGACCGATTCCATTACGCCGAGAACCGATGTTACCGTTCGCTATTTCTTCAATACGAAGGAAATGACCGATCCAAGTTTGGTACAAGCAACAGAATTGTATGACCAGGCGGCAACCGAAGCAGCACCAGCAGATGGCGTAATTTCTGGGCCATTCCAGTATGATGCATCCTATGACCCGAATATCTATTATTTTGAAGTGGCATGGGATGGCTATACTATTGCAAATTCCAACAAGAAATATCAATGCTCCGTTGGCTTATATTATGGCGACCAGTGGGATGCATCCAATGACTGGAGCTATCAGGATTTGCCGGTATTGACCGATTCGGAAATGTTCGGCGATGGCAATGAAGTGAAGAGCGATTATATTTGTGTTTATGCTGGCGGTGAACTGGTTGGCGGTACAGAGCCGAACGGCAGCACACCAAAACCAGCAGAAACAACAACGACCACCACTACAACAGCTACGACTACCACAACCACAACGACTGTAACGAATGCAACAACCACAGAATCTGAAGTTTCTACAACTTCTGCCACAGAAGTTACCACTACAGAATCCAAGCCAGCTACTACAACATCTCTGACAGAAGCAACCACTACAGAATCCGCAACAACCACAACGACGAAAGATGCAGATACAGACATTTATTATGGAGATGTCAATCAAGATGGAGCTGTTGATTTGTTGGATGCAATTTTTATCAATAAGGCGTTAGCAAATATGGTTACATTGTCAGAATCTGCTGCAAAATGTGCAGATTGCTATGATGATGGCGTTCTGGATGAGAGAGACGCAACCATTTTGATGCAATTTGTCATTGGAAAAATCAACGATGTGCCATCTAAAGAATTGTAAGATCTCGCATTTTGCAATTCATCGCAAAAAAGAAGGGAATTATTCAACATGAAATCAGAACATCTGACAGAAGTCAAGCAAATTTTAAAGCAACATCAATTCAAAAAGTTATTTTCCGGTGATACAGAAAATACGTTTATCCAATTTTTCCGGTATTGTTTTGTCGGCGGTTTCGCAACCGTTGTAGACTGGGCGTTGTCCTCGCTGCTGTTTTATCTGGTCTTTTCCGGGTCTGGCTATGCAGCCCTCTGCAATGGCTTGTCATTTGTTGCCGGATTGCTGGTCAACTATTTTCTCAGCACATTCTGGATTTTCAAGCAGTCCAAAATGCAGAATCGCTTTTTAGAGTTCCTCTCTTTTGCGGCGATTGGTGTTGTAGGGTTGCTGCTGACCATCGGCATTACAAAGGGGTTTGCTTGGGCACTGGCAGATGTGACAAGCTTGTATCAGATTTTGAGCAAGGTAGTTTCCACGGCAGTGGCATTCTTCTGGAACTTCTTCGCAAGAAAGTACCTGCTGTATACAAAGAAAGAAGCATAAGAATCTATATTTTTTAAAATTGATGGAAAGAAAGGTGTGAAGCGATATGAAACTGTTGTTTATTGGTGCGACCCATGAAGTCACCGGCAGCTGTACCTATCTGGAGGCGTGTGGAAAACGCATCTTGATTGACTATGGCATGGAGCAGGGAAGAGATGTCTATGAGAACATCCGTGTTCCCTGTGCTCCATCGGAAATTGACTATGTATTCTTGACCCATGCCCACATTGACCACTCTGGCTTGCTGCCGCTGTTGTATGCAGGCGGATTCCGTGGGGAAATTCATGCCACACAGGCAACCGTTTCGCTTTGCCAGATTATGCTGCGAGATAGTGCCCACATTCAGGAATTTGAAGCAGAGTGGCGGAATCGAAAGGCAAAACGCAGCGGTGGCGATATCTATACACCGCTTTACACCATGCAGGAAGCATTAGGGTCGCTGGAACACTTCGTTCCGCATCCTTATGGAGAGAAAATTTCCATTGCAGATGGCATTACGATCCGGTTTTTGGATGCTGGACATCTGCTCGGATCGTCCAGTATTGAAATTTGGCTGGAGGAAAACGGTATCAGTAAAAAGCTGCTCTTCTCTGGCGATATCGGGAACTTCCATCAGCCGTTGATTCGTGATCCACAGTATGCCGATACTGCGGATTATGTTATCATGGAATCCACCTATGGCAATCGCCTGCATGAAAAGCCAAAGAATTATATTCAAGATTTCGTGCAAATTCTGCTGGAAACCTTCCAGCGGGGCGGAAGCGTCATTATTCCATCGTTTGCCGTGGGTAGAACGCAGGAACTGCTGTACTTTTTAAAGCAAATCAAAGACCAGAATTTGCTTGGGAAGTATCAGGATGTTCCGATTTATGTGGATAGTCCGCTTGCCATTGAGGCGACAGAAATCTTTCAGCGAAACAAGGAGAGCTGCTTTGATGAAGAAGCCCTTGCCTATGTGCAGCGTGGAGAAAATCCCATCGGGGTATCTGGGTTGCGGACGGCGGTCACCAGTGAAGCTTCTATGGCAATCAATGCAGACACTCGCAGCAAGATTGTCATTTCTGCGAGCGGTATGTGTGAAGCAGGGCGAATCAAGCATCACTTGAAGCACAACCTCTGGAAGCCGGAAAATACGATTTTGTTTGTCGGCTATCAGGCTGTCGGCACATTGGGACGGCGATTGCTGGAGGGTGCAAATTATGTAACATTGTTCGGCGAGTCGGTAAAGGTTGCCGCACAGATTCGACAGTTGCAGGGTATGAGTGGCCATGCTGACCAGAAAGGGTTGGAACTTTGGATTCAGCACGTGCAGCAGGTGAAGAAAGTCTTTGTCATTCACGGAGAAACAACCGCTGCGGATACATTCACCGCATTGCTGAATGAGCAGGGTATTTCTGCCTATGCACCCTATAGCGGAACAGAATTTGATGTGGCAAGTGGGCAGTTCTTGCATGAAGCAGAGCCGGTTTATCTGGAAAAGCCGAAGTCTGTAAAGGCATCTGCAACCTATGACCGCCTGCAAATTGCATTGGATCGTGTCACTGCTTATATTCAGAATGCACGTGGCTATTCCAACAAGGAATTGGCAAAGATGGCAGACCAGCTGACCCAGCTGTGCAACAAGTGGGAACAATAACAGGCTGTAATTGAATTTTGATACACGCAACACCGCATATTTTTGTGCGGTGTTGTTGATTTGATAAGAAAATAGGAGGACAAATACCATGGAACAGACGATGTTAGAAGCAATGATGAGCAGAAAAAGCGTTCGGAGTTATACCGACCAAATGGTATCTGATGCGGATATCGAGAAAGTGTTGAAGGCTGGACAGTATGCTGCAAACGGCAGAGGTCGGATGGCAACGAAGTTTGTTGTTGTCAAGAATCGGGAGATTCGGGATGAACTTTCCAAGATGAATGCTGATATTATGGGTACGACGAGTGACCCATTTTATGGAGCACCAGTTGTTATTTGGGTGTTGGCTGACCGGAATGTGCATACTTATGTAGAAGATGGCAGCCTTGCCATTGGTAATATGCTGTTGGAAGCACACGCATTGGGATTGGGTGCTTGCTGGATTCATCGGGCAAAGGAAATGAGCGAATTGCCGGAGGGCAGAGCATTGCTGAAAAAATGGGGCGTTTCGGATGATGAAATTGGCGTTGGATGCTGCATTTTGGGCTATGCAAAGGGCGAACAGCCAGAAAAGAAGCCAAGAAGAAACGACCAAATTATCGTTGTAGAATAACGCAATTTTTTTCACGCCGTAGGCGAACTGCGGTCGAGCTGGCTCAGTTCGGCGAGGTGGTTTGTTAAGGAGGGCAAGCTGCCCTCCTTAACGAAGGTTTTGATGAAACGCAACGGAAACCTAAGAAAAATCGAAATAGAATCGCAATTGCCTTCATAATCAGAAGGTTGTAATGAGATACAAGGTTTCAGGGGCAATTGCGATTCCATAGGCAAGCTGGGGATGTGCCCCAGCCTTGCCAAACCGTACGCAGGAGGTTTTCCGAAGAGCAAAGCAGATTGTTTTCCACAGAGCATTCCCATCACATATAGTAAAATCATGAAAAAACCGTAAAAAAATATCGAATCTCTTGACAACCACTATCAAAAGTAGTATAATAAAATTCCATGATGTGATGTCATGCTTTCAGAAAATAACAGGACTACTGTCTGCCTCAAGGCGGATGGGCTGCTGTATTTTATTGCGATTCTTCGGAATCGGTAAAAACAACAGAAAGAGGTGAAACTACATGAAAAAGGGACTGCACCCGACTTTTGAAAAGACCACCATCACTTGTCACTGCGGCAACGTAATGGAAACCATGTCCACCAAGAAGGACATCAAGGTTGAAATCTGTGCAAAGTGCCACCCGTTCTTTACCGGTAAACAGAAGCTGGTAGATACTGGCGGACGTGTTGACCGTTTCAAGAAGCGGTTTAATTTGGACAAGTAAGCGAACAGATCTTCTTCCCTGCGAAGAAACAGATGGTACGAAAACGGTATCTCATCTGTACGCAAACAGACCAACGGAGCAGGACGGTAAGGCATATGATTCTTACCGTCCTGTTTGTCTACATAAAACGATTGGAGGCGTTCCATGGGATACCGAACCATTGCACAGGCAGTGACTGCCTCTTTTATCGAAAAAAAATCAGAATTTATTGCAACATTAGTGCCGGTACAGACAGCAGACGCTGCCATTGCCTGTATTGAAGAAGTTCGCAAGGCGAACCGCAAAGCCCGACACAATGTTTATGCTTATATCTTGCGGGAAAACCATATGACCCGTTATTCCGATGACGGCGAGCCGCAGGGAACGGCTGGCGTTCCCGTCCTGAATGTCCTGCAAAAACAGAATCTCACCGATGTCTGTTGTGTGGTCACCCGTTATTTTGGCGGCATTCTGCTGGGCGGCGGCGGTTTGGTACGGGCGTATTCCCACAGTGCTGCACTGGCAGTGGAAGCAGCACAGATTCAGACAAAAATTTCCTGTCATCCAGTGACCTTAAAAATGGCATACTCACTCTATGGAAAGGTATCCTATCGACTGCCGCAGCTGCCCATTTTGCAGCAGAATGCGGATTTCGGCGATACGGTAACCTTGTCGTTGCTTGTACCGGCTGGCTTAACAGCATCGTTCCAAGCAGATATGATTGAACTGACAAACGGAGAAATTTCCATTCAGGTCGGGGAACAATTGGATGCAGATTTTGCGGAGGTTGCAGACCGGTTGCCGCCGGAACTGCTGTAATTCGTAGGAAAATAACCACAAGAACGCCTTGTATGCGGAGAACGATGGAAGGCAGGTGACAGCAGATGGTTTCTGATGTGTTTCTGGAACAGCTGCGGAATGCGTGTCCGCTGGAAGAAATCGCACGCACTTATGTGGATTTGAAACGGCGTGGCAGAACCTACGTCTGCAATTGTCCGTTCCATTCGGAAAAAACACCGTCTTTTACGGTATTTCCCGATACGCAAAGCTTTTATTGTTTCGGCTGTGGAGCTGGCGGTGATGTTATCACCTTTATTCAGCAGATTGAAAATCTGGATTTTATGGATGCGGTGAAACTGCTGGCACAAAACAGCGGTCTGACTGTTCCCGAACAGGGTGCAGATGAAAAACAGTCCCGTATGCGAAAGCGGATTCTCGCTGTAAATCGAGCCGCTGCCAATTTCTATTACCGAATGCTGACTGGCAGCGATAAACGAGGGCTGCAATATTTCATCCAGCGACATCTAACCACGACCACCATTAAAAAGTACGGGCTGGGCTTTGCTCCGGAAACTTGGGATGCTTTGAGCCGGTATCTGTTACAGCAGGGATTTACGGAAGAGGAACTGTTGCTGGCAGATGTTTCCCGTCGCTCCCGAAGAGGAACGCTCATTGATACGTTCCGAAACCGTGTCATATTTCCCATTGTTGATTTGCGTGGAAATGTGATTGGATTCGGTGGACGGGTGTTGGATGACAGCCAGCCAAAATATTTGAATACTGCACAAACGCCGGTATTTGACAAGGGGAAAAACCTGTTTTCCCTGCAATTTGCCAAAAATTCTGTAACCACCACGCTGATTTTGGCGGAAGGGTATATGGATGTCATCGCCGTTCATCAGGCAGGGTTTGAAAATGTTGTGGCGACGCTGGGAACTGCCATTACACCCGACCAGGCAAGAAAAATTTCCCAGTATGCAAAAACAGTGATTATTGCCTATGATAGCGATGCAGCCGGGCAGGCAGCAACGCAAAAGGCAATGCGGCATTTTAGTGAAGTGGGGATTGAAACCAAAATCTTACGGATGCAGGGTGCAAAAGACCCCGATGAATATATTCGGAAATTTGGGGCAGAACGATTTCGGATGCTCTTAGAGGGTTCAGAGGATGCCATCAATTTCCAACTAGACCGCTGTGAAATGGGGCTGGATTTACAGACGGAAAACGGCAGGGCAACGCTGTTGCGGCGTGCCACAGAAGTTCTGATTCAGATTCCAGACCCTGTGACAAGGGAAGTTTATCTGATGCGAACCGCTGAAAAATGTCACATATCGGCAGATGTTTTGCGGATGAGCATCAATCGAAAGCAGAAGAATCGGCAGAAGATGCAGAAGAAAAAGGAATTCAGCAATCTGGTTGCACATACGGTGACAGCACAGCAAACCGCAGCAGATGCCAGCGGAATGGCAGGCAGTTCCCGAACGGTGCGAGCACAGGAACGATTGCTCTGTTATTTCCTGTCACAGCCGGAGCAGATTTCCAAACTGGCAGACCATTTGCAGCCGGAACAGTTTACCGTTCCATTTTATCAGAAGCTGTTTCAACTGTTGCTGGAGCACCAGCAACAGGAATCAGATGGCTGGATTTCCGCTCTGGGAATGCAGCTGACACCGCAGGAAATGGGAACGGTGAGCCGTCTGCTCAATTTAAAACAGACTTGTCCAATCAGTCCGCAGGAAGTGCAGGATTGTATCCAGCTGCTGCAAACCCATTTGGTGCAGGCGTTGGATTCAGATGCAGCCCTTTTGGAACTGGTTGCACAGAAAAAGAAGAAGAATCAAGCATGGCAATGATGCGGCATTGTCCGCCTTGGAAAGGAACGAGGAATCATGGAAGGAAAAACGACCATTGAAAAACTGATGGAACGGGGAAAGGCAACCGGAGAACTGACCACAAAGGAAATCAGTGATGCACTGGAAGAACTGGATTTCGATGTCGATCAGCTGAACTCTTTTTATGACACCTGTGACCGTTTAAACATCAAGATTATTGACGATACTGCACCAGAAATTTCCGGAAAAGGCGGAGATGCGGATTTGGTGGACGATTTAGAAATGGCACTTTCCACCGAAGGCATTGCGATTGATGATCCGGTAAAGGTTTATCTAAAGGAAATCGGACGTGTGCCGCTGTTGTCCTCGGATGAGGAAACGGAACTTGCCAAGCGGATGGCGGAAGGCGATACCAAGGCAAAAAATCGCTTGTCAGAAGCAAACTTGCGTCTGGTTGTCAGCATTGCAAAGAAGTATGTCGGCAGAGGGATGCAGTTCTTGGATTTGATTCAGGAAGGCAATTTGGGCTTGCTGAAGGCAGTTGAAAAGTTTGACTATACCAAGGGCTTTAAGTTCTCCACCTATGCAACATGGTGGATTCGGCAGGCAATTACCCGTGCAATCGCCGACCAAGCAAGAACCATCCGGATTCCGGTGCATATGGTAGAAACGATTTCCAAGGTCAAGAAAGTTTCCAGCCAGCTGCTGCATGAAACCGGTCACGACCCATCTGCGGAAGAGATTGCAGAAAAGCTGAACATGCCAGCGGAACGGGTACGGGAAATCATGCGGATTGCACAAGACCCGGTTTCTCTGGAAACACCAATCGGCGAAGAAGAAGATAGCCATCTGGGCGACTTTATTCCGGATGATGATGCACCAGCTCCGGCAGATGCAGCTTCTCTGATGCTGTTGAAAGAGCAGTTGAATGATGTGTTGTCGACTTTGACTGATCGGGAAGCAAAGGTATTGAAGTTGCGGTTCGGTCTGGAGGATGGACGTTCCCGGACACTGGAAGAAGTGGGCAAGGAATTCGATGTCACCAGAGAACGGATTCGGCAGATTGAAGCAAAGGCACTGCGGAAGCTGCGGCATCCGAGCAGAAGTAAAAAGGTAAAAGATTTTCTGGATTGAGGCAGTCCGTTACATAGATGGGATGTTGTCACCAGATGAGAGAATCAGTCCTGCGAGAGCAGGGCTGATTTTTTTATGTGGAAAAACAGATAAAATGTTGAAATGTTGATAGTGCAATATGATTTTTCTGCAAAATTCACAAAAAATTTTGATAGAGTTGTTTTTTTTTTTTTTTTGTATGCTAAAATTTAATATATGCAGAAGAAGTCGCTTCTGCTGTTGCTATATTTCCATTATTTTGTTGCGATATGCACGATAATGATAACAACAAAGCAAAGCTAATCAAAAAAGGAGAATATTAAAATGAAAACTTGCCCAAATTGTGGAGAAATGAACGGTGAAGCAAACGATAAGTGCTACAAATGTGGTGCGGATTTATCAGAAAGATATTGTACATATTGTGATAAGGTTTACTCATCCAAAACGCATACTTGCCCAGCTTGTGGAAGTCCAACGGTTGTTTATGACGCTTTTACAATGAAGAAGCAGACTTATAACAATAGCAGTGATTACGTTGATACATGGATGTATGTGCTTGCGGTTTTAATTCCGCTTGTGGGACTGATTCTTGGATGCATCCAAATTGGAAAAAATAATAGTACGGGCGGAAGAAATTTGATTATAGCGTCCATTGTATCAAGTGTTGTGTGCACAATTATATGGTATATAGCGGTATATGGTAGTATGTAATTAGAACGATAAGAGGAAAGAGTAGGGATTAGAAATGAAAAGAGTGTATTCGGGTGTGGTTGCTGCTGGATTGTGTTTGGCAATGATGGGTTCTTTCACAGGTTGTGGAGAAGTAAAGGCTTATAAAACAGAGCATGAATTTTCAGATACAAAAATCTCTTCCATCAAGGAGCTGTTTTTTGAAGATAAAGTCAGTCCAGAAAAAGTGGGGAGAAGATTTAAAGATTTCTGTATATATGAAGATACTTATAAAGATACTACTGAGTACCAGGCAACAGGAAATGTGCAAATTACATTTAAAGATGTTAAGAATGAGGATATTAATGAGGATTATGGCGAATGCATATTGACTGGAAATCTGACGATTTATTTTAATGCTGATAAGGAATTTCAAGAATGGCGGCTTGAAGATATGAGAATTTATTCAGTAGACGATCCGGATCGTTACATTCTTACAACAACTAACGATATTTTAGAAGGTGAATTAGGAGATCCTGATGAAAGTATTATATATTTTAATTCAAAAGAATTTTCTTGGAAGATAAATGATTATAAAATATCAGTAGGTGAAACTTATATTGTATATTTAGCAGACGATGAAGAAGACGATTAAAAATTATCTTTTCTGACACAACGCCCGTTGTTTTGCTGCTGTCTGTAACAAGAGCAATGTTGCTCCGACCAGAAACAGTGATGCAACGGGTGTTGTACGGCTATACTGCACCGCCGGAGCAGAAACGGAACAGATTTCCGGTGAAACAACGGCATTTGGGAACACCTGACAGCCAATCCAACAGAATCCGGCTGCCAATCCTCCAGCCAACACCCGCAAGGACAGCATCCAGCACAGGGAAAGCCGTCCGCCCGTGATGGTGAAAATCTGTAAATGTACGCAAATACCGCCGAAAGCGAGCAGAGCTGCAAAAAGTGCCAGTAATAATGGCGTATTTGGAACAAGCTGCGTCAGAGCAGTAATTTCCAGACTAGCAGACAGCAAGCCCTCGGCGGTATTTTTTGGGAATCCCCATTGCAGCGGAATGGTAAGTAGGGCATACAGTCCGGAAGCCTGTGCAACAGTCATTAGACAACGGAAAAATAAAATCATCGCACACATTTGCAACAAAGCTGCACCAGATTGCGTGACAGTTTCCACGAGCGTTTTCGCCTGTAAGCGTTGGAGGGAAACGGTTGGCAAGTTGGGCAGCTTTAAAAATCGGCAGGCAATTATAAATAGGCTGAAATTTGCAAGCAAAATTGACCCGAACAGTAGCCAACAGCCGGACGTTCCAGCTTGAGCGGAGAGCGTTCCGAAGAGAAAGGCAGGACCGCTGCCAAAGCAAATGCCGGAGAGAATGGCTGCTTGTTTGGGGCGAAGTGTTCCGTTTTGCAGTTCGTTGTCCAGTAATTTTGCACCGATGGGATAGCCGCCAATCTGACTGAGCAGAAAAATTGCAAGGCATACATCCGGAATCCGCAGTACATTTTGTGTGAAGCGGTGCAGCGGTTTCAGCAATAGCATATGGGCGTTTGTGCGAATGAGCAGCTGTGCGAGAATCATCATTGCATAGAGCGAGGGCAGAATCACTTGCAGACAGAGAAAAACACCCTCTGCAAGTGCTGTATGAATGGGAGCAGCATAGACCAGACAGCCAACGGTCAATAATAATAGAAGGATGCAAGTGCCAACGGTCAAAAAAATCCCTCTTTTCTGTAAAATAGAGTGGGGCTTGATGATGCAGGTTCTATGTTATCATAGCGATTTTTCGTGAAAAATATGCCAAATGGTTCGAGTACTTTTTTCTTTCCGCATCGCATATAGTGCAATGAGGTGATGGCGGTTGTTGGAACGCTGGACAGAATGGGGGCGGAAATGGTTTCATTTACAGCCCATGTTGCATGTTGCTGGCAATCAGGAACTTCGGATTGAGAATTGCCGGCACATTTTAGAATATAATGATATTCGGATTGTCATTCAGACGCAGGATTTACAAATTTCCGTCTGGGGCAAGTCGTTGCAAGTGGATACTTACGCAACCGATGGCGTTTTGATTCACGGAACGCTGCAAAGCATTGAACTGGAACAGAGGGGAGGACGCTGCAAATGAAACGCCAAGCCGCAGAAAAACGGGGACTGTGGGGGCAGGTGTTCGGCGTTGTCCGAATTGCTGCACAGGGGAAAAAAGGAACGGCATTTTTCGATGCTCTGCGTGCACAGCATATTCGCTGTTTTGGGCAGCAGATAGAAAAAGATACCGTACAAGGCGTGATATATGCCAAGGACTGCAAGAAAATGCGGGAACTGGCGGAACAATATGGAATGGTTGTAACAGAAACACCCTGCAAAACGCTGCAATTTTTCCTCTGGCGGCATCGGCTGCGGTTTGGAATCCCCATTGGAATGATACTGGCAAGCTGTTTTCTGATTTATTGCTGCAATGTGGTAATGCTGATTGAAGTGCAGGGAAATACGACCATTTCCGATGAAAAGATTTGTGCAGTGCTGGAGGAATGCGGCGTAAAAAGAGGTTCGTTTATGGGAACAGTGCCATTTCGCTGCTGTGAACATCAGCTGCGAGCGGCAATTCCGGAACTGTGTCGAGTTGCTATGCGGCATACCGGAAATCGGTTGGTGGTGGAAGTGACAGAAACGCCGGAAGAAGTTGCACCGCTAGAAAAGCGAGTACCCTGTAATATCGTGTCTGCGTATGATGCAGAAATCACAGGTGTTACGGTGCGGAGCGGACAACTTCTTTGTGCAGTAAAAGAACCTGTGCAAAAGGGAACATTGCTGGTCAGTGGCGTGCAAATAGATGAAGAGGGAAACATTCGCTTCCGCCATGCCATGGCGGATATTGAGGGCATTTATCAGATAGAGGAAACCTTTTCCTGTGCGTATGAACAGACGATTCGCACCAGTTCGGGACGGGAGCAGACAAAGACGAGTCTGGATTTTTTCACGTTGGAGCTGCCCCTTTCCAAATCGCAAAAGCCTTATGCTTACGGGCAGACGATGACGGAACGAACGCCGTTGACGATTTTTGGAAAGTCATTGCCGATTGCAATTTGTCAGGAAACCAACCGGGAATATACAGAAACAGTCTTGCAATTTACGCCAGAAGAGGCGAAGCAGGATTTGGAACAGCAGATTCAGCGATACGAGCGAAATTTTTTGACGGATGTAGAGATTTTAGAGAAACAGGTGACGGATACAAAAAAAGAAACGGCACTATGCAGCACCGTTTCTTATACGCTCAAGGGAGAAATTGGTATTTCTAAAGAAATTTTTGCAAAGGCGGAACATTAAAGCATGAACCAATTAAAATTGTTAAACATCCTGTTTCAGCAAGAACCGATTCAAGGAAATCAAGTCGGTTAAATCGACTGTGTTGTTTTCGTTCCAGTCTGCATTCTCTGTGACAAGAATCGTTTTCGGGTCTAACAGATACCGCCGAATCAGCATGGAGTCTAAAATATTGGTCATTTCATCTCCGTTTGCATCGCCCTTGATGGGGGATTCTGTCGGGGTTGTAGGGTCTGTTGGGTTGGTAGAACCGCCATAATAGTCGCCCAGAGAAATGCCATTTGCTCCTAAAGCAGTCTGATGGTCTAAGCTGATGAATTTTCCGCTATCTGTTTGCCAGAGAGCAGGCTCTACAAGAGCATACTTATCTTCATCCCATTTTCCAAAGTTGTCATAAACCAGTCCGCCAGTGTCGCCGGAGTTTTCATTGAAGCACCAGAATGTGTGGTGAATATGATTTTCAATCATCAAATCCCGCAGTGCCAGCATCCATTTTTGATTAGAACCGTCCGGGTCATGTTGGGAGTCGATAAAGCCGCCCCATTCGCCCATCAACAGCGGTGCAACCTTTTCATCTAACAGGTAGAACCAGTTGTCATACCAGCAGTCTTTGAGCAGGGTTTCTTTTGTGAAGCCCTCGTAGAACCATTTCTGCTGGTAAACCAATGGACCATAGTCGTGTGGAGAATAAACCAGCTGGCTTTGATATTCGCCCAAGTCAATTGGATTTTCTTTTGCTCCTCGGAAATTTCCGCCCCACCAAGTGCCATAATAATATTCAGTGTTGGTTGTCCAGTCGATAGCCGGAGCTGTCCAGTCATATCCCTCTTTCGGATAGACTTCGACCCCTTCTACCATAACCAGCAAGTTTGGATTTTCTTTCAGAACGTGTGCGGCAGCCTGTTCCGCTGCATATTTCCAGTTATTCGGGTCGGTGGTGTCGTCCCATTTTGCCATTTTGTCAGGGACATCCGCTTTTCCGTGCGGTTCATTTTTCAGGTCAATGGCTAAAATTGTATCATCATCTTTGTAATAGTCTGCGAACCAAGACAGTGCCTCGAACCAGTCCTCCGTGCTGAATTTATCGGTATACCAGAGGTTGACTTGATGCCCAGCGGAGGCAGTTTCTGCACTGTGAATATCAATCATAATTTTAATGCCCAGCTCTCGACACCAAGCAATTGCCTGATTCCAGATGTCGAAGCTGTATTTTACCGTTCCGCCGACAACACCCTCTTTGGTCAGTTCCGGGTTTGTCCATTCGTTGACTTTTGGCGTTGCTGGGTCAGGGTCGCCGTTTTTCCATTGCAGCAGCAGTTCCGTAGAAACCGGAATCCGCAGCAGGTTAAAGCCGTGGTCGGCGATTTGCGTCAACATATCATGCATATTTTGCGACCATACGCCATCAAATACCTGACTGCCAACATTATAGCCGAACCAGTTGCAGCCCGTCAGCCAGACCGGATTCCCGTTCCGGTCAACGATTTCCGCATTGTCATTGACGTGCAGCCAGTCATCGTGCCAAGCATCTGGCTCTGCAGCAGCAGATACCGCCGGAGCGATGGCAGAACCTGTTCCCAGCAGCAGGGCGGAAACCGTAAAGATGGCACATAATTTTTGTAGAAATGTCCGTTTTTTCATGAGAAAACCCCCTTCATTTTTTGTGAAATCCACTAATTTTATCTTATCATGTTTTCTTTTTTCTGTCAAGAATTTTTTGTGCTGGACATTATTCCGTCATGATAAATAAGAATTATTCTCAAATGAAAATAATTCTTGATAACGCTTGCAAAATTGCCGGAGATGGTTTATAATAGAATCAGAAACCATTCATTTTTATCTGGTCGATTTTGGAGGTATGGAACAATGACAGTATATGATTCGATTCCTGTAACCGTTACGGGCGGAACGCTCTCAGATGCAGAGATTGCCGCATATGTGAAGCACAGCAAGAAAACCTATCCGAACCGGAAGATTGAACAGCTTTCCATTCAGGTGGACGGAGATTTTGTAGACCTGCGATGTCAGTTTGCACCGGAGAATTTTGAACGGATTCGCCGGATTACGGGCTATTTGGTGGGAACACTCGACCGGTTCAACGATGCGAAGCGGGCAGAAGTGCAAGACAGAGTGAAGCATTTATAAGCAGAAAAAGCTCCAATTTCATGTAAAAATACCGCTGAAAATTTCCTGTGATAGAATGCCATTGTGGTGAGATACTACTATTGCGACGAAAACGCCGCACACAAACCGGCAGAAACCCTGCTGGAACAACATTCTAAAATGAGAAAGGTGTTTTTAATATGAAGGGCGAATTCACACAGAAGGGCAAAGAAGCAATGGAACGGTTTAAGGTAGAATCTGCCAACGAAGTTGGCGTAAACCTGAAGCAGGGCTATAACGGCGACCTGACTGCAAGACAGGCTGGTTCGATTGGCGGTATGATGGTCAAGAAGATGATCGACGCTTATAAGATGCAGTAACCGAACGATTCTTTTCATTGCCCCCACGATTTGCACAGCATTGTCCTTTCTTTTCTGTAGTGTCTGACCGACCATGCGAACAAGCAGACTCTGTTCCATGACAGCAAAAAAGAAATGCTTTGCAAAACAGCAACAAAAAGCCCCATCTGGTGCGAACAGTGCCGGATGGGGTTGCTGTTTGTATGATGAAAAAAGAGTGTAAAAATAAAAGCAGTGTCACTTCAGAATCCTCCGAAATGACACTGCTTTTTCCAAAATAAATTTGGCGCAGAAAGAGGGATTTGAACCCTCGCGCCGGTTTCCCGACCTACTCCCTTAGCAGGGGAGCCCCTTCACCACTTGGGTATTTCTGCAAGTTGTGAATGATAAAAATATTGGCGGAGAGGGTGGGATTCGAACCCACGGTTCCTTGCGGAATCACTGGTTTTCAAGACCAGCTCCTTAAACCACTCGGACACCTCTCCTGATGTCAGATGGCTTGCTCGTTCCTATCAGAATCAGCTTTATTATTATAGCATAGACACACCTATTTGTCAACTGTTTTTTCACTTTTTTAAGAAACGAAAGAAAAAACAGCAAAAAGTAAAAATAAAAAAGAATTTTGCAGAAATCATAAAACAACAAGCCAGAAACTGCTTGTTTTGCAATTTCCGGCTTGCCGTTTTAATAGGAGGTTGTTTATCAAATATTAGTCGTCGCCCTGTAAAGCATCGTAACCTGTTTCGCCCGTACGAACCTTTACAACTTCTTCGACGTCGTAAACGAAAATCTTACCATCACCAATCTGACCCGTGTACAGAACCTTCTTGCAGACATCTACAATCGTTTCTACCGGAATGCTGGTGACAACAATTTCAATCTTAACCTTCGGCAGGAGCTTCGGCCCATCGACCCGAACACCACGATAATACTGCGAGTTGCCCTTTTGTGTACCGTAGCCCTGTACCTGTGTAACAGTCATACCGTTGACACCAATCTTGTTCAAAGCGGATTGCAGAACTGCCAGCTTTTCCTGCTTGCAGATGACAACAATCTTGGACATCTTTGCAGTGCCAGTGGATGGCTTTACAATCAGCTGCGGTTCTGGCAGGTCAACCCCTGCAACCGATGCATTTTCTGTATCCATGGAAACGGTTGCAGCAGACGGCATAAAGTCTGCATAAGCGGAAGGCAGGTTGTGTTCGGTTGCGTCCAAACCAATGACTTCTTCTTCTGCAGAAGCACGCAAGCCAATGGTGTGCTTGATAATCAGGAATGTAATGGTAATCAGAACAGCTGTCCATGCAGCGATGCAGAGCAGACCCAACAGCTGAGAGCCGAGCAGGCTGAAACCGCCGCCGTAGAACAAACCTGTGCAGCTGGAGAGCGGTGCATCCGGTGTTGCGAACAGACCAACGGCAATGATGCCCCACAGACCGTTGAAGAAGTGAACTGCAACAGCACCAACCGGGTCATCAACGTGCAATACATGGTCTAAGAGCCAAACACCGAAGCATACCAGCAGACCAGAAACAATGCCAACGATGATTGCACCAGTAGCATCCATGACATCACAGCCAGCGGTGATACCAACCAGACCAGCCAGAGAAGCGTTCAAGCACATGGAAACATCTGGCTTTCCATATTTCAGCCAAGTGAAGACCATGCAAACGAAAGTTGCAATTGCCGGAGCAATGGTTGTGGTTACGAAAATCGAACCCAGCTGTTCAACAGAGGTTGCAGCAGCACCATTGAATCCATACCAGCCAAACCAAAGAATGAAGCAGCCCAAAGCACCGATCGTCAGGGAGTGACCCGGGATGGCATTGACTTTGACGTTTCCGTTTTCATCTTTGGTGAATTTACCAATACGAGGGCCGAGGATGGATGCACCAATCAGGGCACACAGACCGCCGACAAAGTGAATCACACCAGAACCAGCGAAATCATGGAACGGGGTATCCAGTGTGGACAGCCAGCCGCCGCCCCATACCCAGTGGGCTTCTACCGGATAAATCACTGCAGAAATGACTGCGGAATAAATACAATAGGAAATGAATTTGGTTCGTTCTGCCATCGCACCGGAAACAATCGTTGCTGCCGTTGCACAGAAAACCAAGTTAAATACAAAACCAGACCAATTGAAGTTTGCATAATCGGAGAAAATATCGAAGCCCGGCTTGCCAATCAGACCAAGCCAGTCTTCGCCCAGCAGCAAACTAAATCCGATTAAAATGAAAACAACTGTACCAATACAGAAGTCCATTAAGTTTTTCATGATAATGTTGCCGGCATTCTTTGCTCTGGTAAAACCGGTTTCTACCATTGCAAATCCGCACTGCATAAAGAATACCAGTGCTGCACCGACCAAGAACCATACGCCAAATACCTGACCGCCAACGAGGTCTAACAATTTTGTTTCGTCCATTCTGATACATCCTTCCGTGTTGTAAATTTGTTTCGGAGAAGCGAGCTCCTTCTTCCACCGGAACACAAGATGATGTGAGAAACAAAAAAGGTGCTGAATCGGCTCTTGTTCCGATTCAGCACCTTTGCTGTTTATGCTATTATGATAGCACAGAAATGGTCATTTGTCAACCGGAAATCTGATACAAATTTCCGGCTGCTTTTTCTTGAAATTTTGTCGATTTTATGCAAATCTCACGGGGCATTCACATTGCCAACACAAGATTTATTGCTTTTTGCCAAAGGTTTCCGTCAGCATCACTGCGGTTTTTGCCAAATAGTCAATTTCCGCCTGCTCCAGCTTTCCGGCATCGCAAGCAGCTGCTACGGTTGGATCGAGCGGAATCCGTTCCAGAACCGGAACAGCGTGGCTATCTACATGGTCATCTGAGCCAAACAGCGGAATTTCTTTTCCGCAGTCTGGACATCGCAGGAACCGCATATTTTCCACCATACCCAGAACCGGAACTTGCATCATCTGTGCCATGTTCATTGCCTTGTCTACAATCATGGAAACCAAAGACTGCGGTGTGGATACGATTAGAATGCCGTTGATGGGCAGGGACTGGAAGACGGTCAGCGGAACGTCACCCGTCCCCGGAGGCATATCGACAAATAAAAAGTCCACATCGCCCCACTGGACATCTTCCCAGAACTGCTTGACAACGCCGGAAATGACTGGACCTCTCCAGAGTACCGGGTCAGTTGCGTTCGGCAGCAGCATATTCATAGACATAATCTTAACGCCGCTTTCGGTGACGTGCGGCAGCAGAGAATTATCGACTGCTTCTGCCGGCTTGTTGATGCCGAAGATTTTCGGAATGGATGGGCCAGTGATATCCGCATCCAAAATAGCTGCATGATAGCCCAGCCGCTGGGTCTGAATGGCGAGCAGGCTGGTAACCAGAGATTTTCCGACCCCGCCTTTTCCGCCAACAACCGCAATGACATTCTTGACACCGCTGGTGTGTTCCTTCACTCTCTTTTCGTGTTCCAGATCCTGTGTGCTGCAATTGCCATTGCTGCCGCAGGAATCGCACTGATGATTGCATGCTTCTCCCATGTTGCAATCCTCCTTTTTGTTTGTTGGGGCTGCTGTTGGAATCTCCGAACAGCGAGCCGATTATAGCAATGGAGCGAGTAGCCCCAATACATAACTATTGCATTTCTGATACCACTTTCGGTTTTTGCAGTCCTCTAATGTGATGGGCTGTGATTTCCGTTGTGTTTTCAGGAAATCTGCCAGCATGGTTTGAATCACATTGCAGTGGTAAATCAGCGTTGCACATTCAAAGTGCAGGTATAAGCTGCGGTAATCCAAGTTGATTGTGCCTAAAACCGCCAGTTCATCATCTACCACAAAACATTTTGCATGGATGAAACCGGGGGTATATTCAAAGATTTTGACACCGGATTCCAGCAACTCTTGATAAGCATTCCACGCCAGCTGGTAAACATACCATTTATCCGGAATATGGGGCGTGATAATCCGGACATCAACGCCTTTTTCTGCTGCCAGTTTCAGGGCAGTCAATAAGTCGTGGTCAGGAATCAGATACGGTGTTTCAATGTAGACATACCGTTTTGCGTTGGAGATCAAATCCAGATAGACCATAACGCCCTTTACATCGTCCTGCACGGGGCTGTCCCCGTAAGGCTGAATGAATCCGCCATTGGTCTGCTTTGGCAGGTAAGTTGGGCGGTATTGGTCGTAGGCTTCTTTTTTGTTGGGGTTGTTCATGTTCCAGAGTTGCAGGAACATCATGGTATAACTCCAGACGGCTGCCCCTTCCAGCATGATGGCGGTATCTTTCCAATGCCCAAACCGCACTTTTTCGTTGATGTATTCGTCTGCCAAATTCGTGCCGCCATTGAACGCAATGTTTCCATCAATGACCAGAATTTTGCGGTGGTCACGGTTGTTCTGGGCGGAAGAAAGCAGCGGACGAAACGGGTTGAAGCATCGGCATTGAATGTGGTGTTGCTTGGCAATTTTCAGGAAATCGCCTGTTGAAAAGAATTTTGTGCCGAATCCGTCATACATCAGGCGAACTTCTACGCCTGCTCGTGCCCGTTCGATGAGAATTTCCAGAAATTCATCCCACATTTTTCCCGGTGCAATGATGAAATATTCAATGAAGATGAAGCGTTTTGCTTCTCGCAGGCGGTTTTTCATCTCTGCAAATTGTTCTTCGCCCAGTGGGAAATAGGTGACATTGGTCTGTTCATAAACCGGAAAGCCCGTATGCTGCAAGTAGGTGGATAAGTTGTAAACCTGCTGACTGTCATTGAATAGGTGTCGGGCAGCATCCGGCTCTTGCACAAGCAGGGGCTTGGTCTGCTCCATCTGTTGTTCGTAGTTGTGGAAGAAAATACGGGTATCTCTTCGAGTTTTCAGAAACAGATAAGACAGTCCGCCGAAAATTGGCAAGACCGCAATGACCACCAGCCATGCATTTTTATAGGTTGGATTTTTTCGGGAATTGGTGATATAGATGATAAGCAGCCCGTTCAGCAGTAGCAATGCACCATAAACCCACGCATAATTCCGGTTCAGAAACAGAACAGAGAGCACCAGAAAGGCAATCTGCACCAGCATCAGCAAAATGTAGAGCATATTTTGATTAAACAGATGTTTCCATATTTTTTTCATAGAAAAGCCCTCCTTGCCTCTGGCAGTCTGTAAAAATTGAACACTTCTATTATAACACAATGCAGGCAGAAATGCAAGCCGGTCATTTTACGCATTTCGTAAATTTTTCCCAAAAGTGCTTGACTTTTTTTCTGGTATCCGGTATAATGAAATTGTATGGACAAACATATTTTTTGTTCGTTTTGACGAAAAAAGGGAGGAGCTTTTTATGAAAATGTGGAAACGCTGGAAAGCGGTTTTGCTAGCTGGCATGATGGCTTGCACTGCTGTTGCAGCTTCTGTTCCGGCAATCGGAACACTGAACGCACAGGCGGAAGAGGATACGAACAACGATGACTGGCTGCACGCAGTCGGCAGCCGGCTCTATGATAAGGACGGCAATGAAGTCTGGCTGACGGGTGCAAACTGGTTCGGTATGAACTGCACCGAAAACAGCCCGCACGGCTTATATGCAGCAGACATCAATGTCTTTGTAGAAAATATTGCAAACCACGGCATTAACATTGTAAGAATGCCGATTTCTACGGAACTGCTCTGTTCTTGGATGAATGGCGAACCGCTGGAAGTAAAGAGCATGAACTGCTACGCCAATCCGGAACTCTCCAAAAACGGAGATGGCAAAGACCCGGCAAAAAACAGTATGGAAATCTTCGACATTATTATGCAGAAGATGAAGAAATACGGCATTAAGGTCATGGTGGATGTACACAGTCCGGCAGCCCATAACTCTGGTCATAACTATAATCTGTGGTATTATGATGCTTCGGCGGCTGATGCAGATAACATGGCAGTAGGTGCATATTCCGGCGAACAGATTACATGGGATATGTGGAAAGATTCCATCACTTGGCTGGCAGATAAATATAAGAATGATGATACCTTGATTGGCTACGACCTGAAGAACGAACCGCACGGAAAACGTGGCTATAACGGTACAACTTGTCCGACAGACATTGCAAAGTGGGATGATTCCACCGATTTGAACAACTGGGCATACTCTGCAACAGAATGTGCAAATTCCATCTTGGATGTCAACCCGAATGCTCTGATTTTTGTAGAGGGCGTAGAACAGTATCCAAAGACGGAAAAGGGCTATACCTATGATACCGCTGACATCTGGCAAGCTTCCGCTGATGTTTCTCCGTGGTATGGTGCATGGTGGGGCGGCAATCTGCGTGGCGTTCGGGATTACCCGATTCAGCCGGATTCCGGAACGAGCCAGATTGTCTATTCTCCGCATGACTATGGTCCGTCTGTTTATAACCAGACTTGGTTTGATAAAGATTTCACCGAACAGACGCTGCTGGATGACTATTGGTATGATACTTGGGCATATATCAACGCTGAAAACATTGCACCGCTGCTGATTGGCGAATGGGGCGGTCATATGGATGGCGGAAAGAATGAAAAATGGATGACGCTGCTGCGGGATTACATGATCAACCACCACATCAATCATACATTCTGGGGCTTGAACCCGAACTCCGGCGATACTGGTGGATTGCTGAGCTATGACTTTATGACATGGGATACAGAAAAGTATGATATGTTTAAGGAATCCCTGTGGCAGACACAGAAAACCGGAAAGTTTATCGGTTTAGACCATCAGAAAGCACTTGGCACGGATGGTTCTGGTATTTCCGTATCAGAATTCTACAAGTCCTATGCATCGACCGAGGGCAGCAACTTGGATGGCGGAACGATTGTAGACGGCAACACTACCAAACCGACTACCGAACCAACAAAGCCATCTACGACCACAACGACAACCACTACTACAACGGCTGCAACTACAACAGAAGCACCGATTACTGAAGTGATTGGCGATATTGACGGCGACAAGAAATTGACAGTTTCGGATGCCGTTTTGCTGAATCGGTATTTGCTCCGGAAAATGGACGGAAAAGATGCAGCATATACCTTTGAACGAGGCGACCTGAACAAGGATGGCGTTTTGAACATTGTGGATGCGATTGCCTATAAGCAATATTTATCGGGGAATATCGCTCCGCCGGAACTTTAACAAATAACAGCACGGATTCTTCCACTGCTACAGGTGGTGAGAGAAATTGCAAATCAGAACGGGAACGTCAATGGCGGGCGGAGAGAAATCGGTATCCCTCATTGATACGAGGCAAACCACAGTCAGTCCTCTGTTGACATGTCAGACTCTGTGAAATTACCGACTGCGGCTTGAAACAATGATGTTGGAAGGAAGTTTTTGTCATGAAATTAAAAAAACGATTACAAGCAATTTTGCTGGCAGGAATGATGGCATTGACTGCAACAGCTGCTGCAATCCCCAGCTTTACCACCATCTCTGCACAGGCAGCAGATGATACGAACAATGATGACTGGTTGCACGCAGTCGGCAGCCGGCTCTATGACAAGGATGGCAATGAAGTCTGGCTGACGGGTGCAAACTGGTTCGGCTTCAACTGCGGAGAAAACTGCTTGCACTATCTGTGGAGCGGTGACGTGGATGATATGCTTTCCGAAGTTGCCGACCGCGGCATCAATGTTATTCGGATGCCGATTTCTACAGAACTGCTGATTTCTTGGATGAATGACACACCAAACCCTGTTTCCAGTGTGTCTGCTGAAAACAATCCGCCGTATTATGTCATCAATCCGGATTTTTTGAATGCAGATAAAACCATGAAAAACAGCATGGAAATCTTCGACATTATCATGCAAAAGTGCAAGAAATACGGCTTGAAAGCATTTATCGACATTCACAGCCCGCATACGGACAACTCTGGTCATAACTATAATTTATGGTATGGCAAGGAAACCGCAGATGGGACAATGGTTACCACGGATTTGTGGATTGAAACGCTGACATGGCTGGCAGATAAGTATAAAAATGATGATACCTTGATTGGTTACGACCTGAAAAATGAACCGCACGGAAAAGGTCAAGAGGGTACAACTGCTGCAAAGTGGGATGGCTCGACCGATGAAAACAACTGGGCATATGCAGCAACGAAATGTGCAAATTCGATTTTGGATGTCAACCCGAATGCTTTGATTTTCATCGAAGGTGTGGAACAGTCGGTGAAGAGCGATGCCTATACTTGGGGGCAGCCGGATTCTAAGACTGACCCACCGTATATTCCGGCATGGTGGGGCGGAAACCTGCGTGGTGTCCGGAAATATCCGATTCAGCCGGATTCCGGTACAAGCCAGATCGTGTATTCTCCGCACGATTATGGCCCGTCTGTTTATAACCAGACTTGGTTTGATAAGGATTTCACGGAACAGACTTTGCTGGATGATTACTGGTATGATACTTGGGCATATGTCAATGCCGAAGATATTGCACCGCTGCTGATTGGCGAATGGGGCGGTCATATGGACGGCGGCAAGAATCAACAGTGGATGGAACTGCTGCGGGATTACATGATTAACCATCATATCAACCATACCTTCTGGTGCTTGAATACCAACTCCGGCGATACGGGCGGACTTTGGGCAGGCATTGGATATGACCAGGCTGCCAGCAAGACCAATCTGACTTGGGATGCGGATAAGTATGCACTGTTTGAAAAATCCCTGTGGCAGACGCTGAAAACCGGAAAGTACATTGGCTTAGACCACCAGAAAGCATTGGGCAACAATGGAACAGGTCTGTCCCTGTCAGAATTCTATGAATCTTATGCATCGACCGAGGGCAGCAACTTGGATGGCGGAACGATTGTAGACGGCAACACCACCAAGCCAACCACAGACACAACAAAGCCATCTACAACCACCACCACAATTACTACCACAACTACAGCAGCTGCAACGACAACAGAAGCACCGAAGACAGACGTTCTTGGCGATATCAACAATGACCAGAAAGTTACGATTTCTGATTTGGTATTGCTGAATCGCTACTTGCTCCGAAAGATTGACGGAACAGATGCAGCATATGCATTCGACCGTGGCGATGTTAACGGAGATAAAGTCTTAAATGTTGTCGATGCAACGCTTTATCGGCAATGTTTGTTGGGAACACTGAAAAAATTCCCGGCAGAATAAACCCGAATGGGTAATAGAAAGGAATTTCCCTTTATGAAACGAACCGATTATCTCTCATGGGATGCCTATTTTATGGGGGTTGCCTTGCTCTCCGCACAGCGAAGCAAGGACAATCATACACAAGTAGGTGCTTGTATCGTCAACGCAGAAAACAAAGTGGTTTCGGTTGGCTATAATGGCATGCCGACAGGCTGCAATGATGACGTGATGCCGTGGGAACGGGAAGGCGGATTTTTGGATACGAAGTATGCCTATGTCTGCCATGCGGAATTGAATGCCATTTTGAACCGCAATGCAGCCAGCCTGCAAGGCTGTCGGCTGTATGTGTCGCTGTTTCCGTGTAATGAATGTGCAAAGGCAATCATTCAGAGCGGCATTCGAGAAGTGATTTATATGGATAATAAGTATGCAGATACAGAGAGCACGAAAGCGTCTGTACAGATGTTCCGGTTGGCAGGGGTGACCTGTCGGGAATATCAGCCGATGCAAAAAGACATTACGCTTTCTCTTTAAACGCCGCAGGCGAATTGCGGTCGTAGGCAAAGAGCAAAGCGATTTTGCCGGATGTCACAGACTGGTTTTCCAAGAACTCAGAATTCAGAGTGCGTATAAAAATGATGAAACAACCTGCATTCCCTGCCGAACCGCAGCCGGATGCAGGTTGTTTTTTGCAAAATATGCTACAGACAGTTGGAAAAACTGCCGGATTTATGAAAAATATCCCTTATTTTTGATAAGAAAATCATTTTTTTTTGAATTGTATCTGAAAATCTGCAATTTTCTCTGCTTTTTTCTCATAATTCCTTTGCTTTTTTTCAGGAAGTATGGTATAATAAAATGGAAAGAATCTGCTTGCATAGAAAGGATGGATCGCTTATATGCGTATTCGGCATAAACCGTGGGCAAAACCAGAATTAGAGGCTTGTCCATTTTATATTTCCGAGCCAAAATTGAATCGAGGGCATTGGAATACGATTTTTCCGGGAGAAAAGAAACCGCTGCGGCTGGAACTGGGCTGCGGAAAGGGCGGCTTTATCTCGCAGGAAGCCCCCGCCAATCCGGATTATCATTACATTGCAATGGACATCAAAAACGAAATGCTGGTGCTTGCAAAACGAAAATTGGAAGCGGCTTATGCGGAACAACAGCTGCCATTGGACAATGTTCGGATTTTTATTTGCAATCTGATGCAGTTTTCCGAATATTTTTCACCGGAAGACCGGGTGGAACGCATCTATATCAACTTCTGCAATCCATGGCCAAAGGGAAAACATAAAAAACGTCGCCTGACGCATCCCCGTCAGTTACAGCAGTATCGGACGGTGTTGGATGGAGAAATTTGGTTCAAAACTGATGATGATGAATTGTTTGAAGAATCCATCCTCTATTTTCAGGAATGTGGCTTTGACATTGTGTTCCAGACCACCGATTTACATAAAGAACCGGATATTCAAAGTTTCCGCACCGAACACGAGGCAATGTTTGAAGAGATGGGGAAGACCATTAAATTTCTGATTGCTCGTCCGCAGCAAGCATCTGCACAATAAATTTGGGAAAATAAAACAGGAAGGGATTGCAGTTATGGATTTTAAATGGAAAAACGGACAGCTTTTTCAAAAATTTTCAGAAATGACCGGAAAATCCGGCGTTGCATCCATGGAGATTATCGCAGACGGGACACAGGCAAATGAAAATCCGGCTGCCGCATATCGTGGGTTGGGCTGTATTTCTGCGAATAATGCCTCTCGTCTGCTGTTGGATTATAAAGTTGAACATCCAAAAGAATACGAAGAAATCATGCGGCTGTTGTTTCAGAAAGATTATGGGATTGGCTTGTCGCATATCAAGCTGGAACTGGGTGCGGATGTCAATTCTTCTTGCGGAACAGAACCGGCAACCAAGCGAACCCCCGAAGAACGGGCAGATGTGACCCGTGGAGCAGGGTTTCAGTTTGCAGCAGATGCCAAAGCCATCAATCCAGATATTACGTTGGATTTGCTCCGCTGGGGAGAACCGGCATGGGTTTCCAGAGCGTTTACCGTCAGTCAGGAACATGGATTCAATGCCCGTTATAGTTGGATCAAAGAAACATTAGATGCAGCTTATCGGGTTTATGGCTTGAAATTTCATTTTATCAGTGCGGAACAGAACGAAACCGACCGCATCGACGAATCGTGGATTCTCTTTTTGCGGTATCGGTTAGACCATGAAGTCCGGACACCGTATGATTACCGGAAAATTAAACTGGTGGCATCCGATGAAGTCGGAACACGCAACATTGCTGCACAGATGGTGGAAAATGCTTCGCTGCGGAATGCCATTGATGTCATCGGTCTGCATTATACCACATTTGGCGATTCTTATACGAACCTGCTGAATGAAGCATATGGAAAAGAAATCTGGTACAGTGAGGGCAGTGCTCCGTGTAATCTGTCAGAACTGACCGTTCAGGCAGACCAATCCGGTTTGGTTGGAAAGAACAGTGCCATTGATATTGCAAACCGGATTATCAACAGCTATTACAATGGAAAGATGTGTATGTATGAGTTCCGTCCGGCGATTGCTGCTATTTATGACGGGGCATATGATGAACCAAAGCACCTGATTGCTGCACAAGAACCATGGTCGGGCTTTTATCGGCTGGATAGCGGTTTCTGGATGGCAATGCATTTCAGCCGGTTTTCTCCGAAGGGCTGGCTGTTTGTGAACGGTGCTTGCTACGGGGACGGCGAAGAAAATCACGCCATTGAACATACCAGCCATAACTTCATGACATTGGTTTCCCCAGACCGTTCAGAAATGACGATGCATTTCACCAATGAGGACTTGTTCCCAAGAACATATTCCGTTCAGCTGAAAGATATGGGCTTTACGAACCGGATGCTTTCCACTGTGCTTACAACAGGGCCGAATCCGGGAGAAGCCTTTGATGCGAATTGGTTTCGGCGGGGAAAGCCGATTAAGCCGAGCCACCGCAACGGGGAAACCTATTTCATCAAAGTGCCGCCGCAGAGCATCATGACGATTACCACACTGGATACCGGATGGGTCAATGGTGTGGAAATGTTTTCGCATAATATTCCGAATGCAGAGCGTCTGCCGCTGCCGTATCAGGATTATTTCCGGTATCAGTCAGATGAAATCATGGTACGGGGCTGTGCACCTCGCTATATGACCGACCAAGGCGGTGCATTTGAACTGATTCACTCCGACCAAGACGGTGACATTCTCTGTCAGCGAATCAAAAAGGGAAATATTCCTGCAAACTGGCGGTATCGGGGCACACCAGAACCCATTACCTGCTTAGGCGATGATCGCTGGAGAAGTTACAGTGCAGAAATTGAAGTGCGTCTGGATAATCGAGATGCAGAAAACTATGCTGGTTTTGGAATTCGCTATAATTCGACTGTAACTTGTGAAACCACTTCTCGTTGCGGCTATACGGGCATTCTCTATGGAGATGGACGCTGGCAGCTGTTGGATATGGACAATGTTGCAGCAGAGGGCAACTCCACGACAGTTCGGGCAACCGACTGGAACAAGTTGAAGCTGCTGATTTTGGGAGATTCGATTTTCTTCTTCTTGAATGGCGACTTGCTGACAACTTACCACCCACAAAGTCCGGTAAACTCCGGTCGAATTTCCATTTGCAGCGACTATGAAATGAATACATTCCGGAATTTGCAGGTGACACCACTGCCGATTCTGCCATTGTATGTAAGAAGAGTGGACTGCTTCTCAGAAGAAATTTTCTATAATGACTTTTGGGATATTTGTACAACAGAATCTTATCGCTTCTATCACCGCACTTCGATGAAAGCACAGCCGCAGGCTGCGTTTTCCTGTCAGTTTACCGGAACGGGTATCGCTGTCATTGGAACGGCAAGAAATGCAGAATTTGAAGTGGTTTTGGATGGCGAGCAGCTATATGAAACCTTGTTCGTACCATACAGTGCCCCACGGCAGGCTTGCTTGACGATTGACCAGCTGTCGAATGGCACGCATACCCTGCAAATGACGCTGAAAAGCGGTGATTTTAAGCTGGATGTGCTGGAAGTTCCGGAAAACTTCACCATGATGCCAGATATTTTAACGGTCACTTCTGCTGCACAGGCAGCTGCGGAAGAACATGCTCTTGCAGAACAGCAGAAAGCACTTGCCAAGAAACAGGCTGCCGAAAACATCAAGAAAACCTTACAGCAGGCAGTTGCTGCTTTGCAGCCGGAAAAGCCAGCAGAAGAACCAAAGTCAGAAACGCCAGCAGCTGCGGAATCGGAAACAGATGCAGAAAAGCAGCCGACCTTTAAGGAAGTGCTGGAAAATTCCGGCGTGATTGGTGTGATTTCCAACAATGCAGCCAAGAAGAAAGAACAGCTGGAGCAGGACGGAAAGACCGAGGCAGATGAAACGCCGACGGTAATGGAATTTCCGCTGCCGCATCAGGATTTTGAAGCAGCTGCTTCGTTGACACCCGTTCCGGAACACGCTGAAGAACCAGTGAAGATTGAGCCGCTGCCAGAAACCGATTCGGAAACAAGTGAAGAGCCTGTTTCCGCTCCGGCAGTAGAGCCAGAATCAAAACCGGAAGCAGCTGCTCTGACAGAATCGGCAGCAGCAGCCTCAGCAGAGCCAGAACAGCCAGCAGAACCGCAGCAACCAGAAGAGCCAAATTCTGAACCAACTGCACCGGAAACAGCGACAGAATCCGCTGCCGCTCCTTCTACAGTGACCTATATTGAAGAGGAATGGGACGACTTGCCGATGCCGGAACTGCCACCGCAGGAAACCGCATCGACTGCACCGCAGCAGCCGAAGCCGACCGCTGCACCGCCGAAAAAGCCGATTACGCCAACCCCTTCACCTGCACCGAAAATGCCGCCACTGCATCCGCCTGTCTTGAATGACCCGATGCGGTCTGAACCATATCGAAAAGATTTTAACATTGATATTGATATCTAAGAGCAGAAAGGATTTCTTATGAAATGCAATCAAGATTTGTTTGAAACCCTATTTCAAACGGCACAAAAGCCACTGGTTATGGAATGCTCGCAAGCATTAGAGGCAATTCGCTTTTCGCTTCCGATTGATTGGACGGTACAGCAGCAATCAGAATCTTTGCTATACTTATTGCCATCAGAGGGAGAAAGTTCACTGAGTGTGCAGAGTGTCATTCCGGAATCCACAGATATTACGGATTTTGAAAGCGTATCTGTTCTGTATGCATTTGCAGACGGCATGCGGGAACAGCTCGAAAACTACGCTTATGCGGAACTTTGTGACTATGAGGGCGTTTTCGATGCAGAACAGCCGATTTATGGAATGCGGTATATGGTTACCGTCAATGATGTAGAAATGACAACCGTTACCCTTCTGTTTCTGGTGGAACATCGGATTTACTGCTTGAGTTTTTCCGATGCTTTGCAGACAGAACTGTTTCCCTATGCAAAATCATTTCTGGAAAATCTGATGATTTCCGAATAATTTGATATTGCGTATCTTGACAAAACCGCTTGTATGGAGTTTCCAGAAAAGCGGTTTTGTTTGATTTTGACAGCAGGAGGGACAGGTTTATATGATACATCTTGTGCCAGTTTCAAAGAGATTGCCAGAATTTCCTGCCATTCGTGCACTTTATCGGGAAGCGTTTCCGCCGGAAGAACAAGCTCCTTTCTGGCTGCTGATGCGAAAGACAACATTGCCGATGACCGATTTCTGGGCATTCTATGAGCAGGAAACTTGGGTCGGATTTGCTTATGTGATTCAGAATGAAATACTTGCTTATCTGTTTTACCTTGCGATTGCACCGGAACAGCGTGGGAAAGGCTATGGACATCAGGCAATGGCATGCTTGAAAGAGCAATACGCCTCGAAAACCCTGTTTTTGTCACTGGAAACACTGGATGAACAGGCAGAAAATTATGAGCAGCGGAAAAAACGGCATACATTTTATCAGCAGTGTGGCTTGTCCGATTTGCCATATCAGATTCAAGAGGGCAAGGTTCTTTATGATGGAATGGGCACTGGCGGAGAAATTCATCCATCTGATTATGATAATTTAGTACGGCAGTATCTCGGGACATTTTTTCACCGACTGGTCAAAATGAAAATTTACCCGAAACAATGAGCGAAAGGAAGATTGTAAGATGTTTGGATGGAATGCAAATCAGTATCAAAAGTTTGAAGCCCAGAGAACCTTGCCAGCAATGGATTTAGCCCGTGCCATTCCGCTTTCCATGGTAAAATCCTGTCTGGACGTTGGCTGTGGAATTGGAAACAGTACCGCTGTGTTGCAGCAGCAATTTCCGGAAGCACAGATTCTCGGCGTGGATAGTTCGGAAAATATGCTGCAAACTGCAAAAAATGAGCATCCGCAAGCAGAATATCAGCTGTTGGATGCCGGAACGGAACTGCCTCGCTTAAACCGTACCTTTGATGTGGTCTTTTCCAATGCGTGCATTCAGTGGATTCCCCAGCAGAATCAAATATTAAGCGATATGATGGGGCTTTTGAATCCGAGTGGGGTATTGGCAGTGCAAGTTCCGCAGCAGGCAAAACATCCCGTACAGCAGATTTTGCAGCAGATGGCAAAATCCGAACCGTGGCGAGAAAAATTGCAGGCTAGAACCTTCTATACCCTGTCAGAATCGGAGTATTATGACCAGTTGTCCGAACGATCCACAGATTTCCGGATGTGGGAAACGGTCTATTTTCATGAGATGCCCAGCCATGAAAGCATTTTAGAATGGTATCGGGGAACGGGATTGCGTCCGTATCTGGCACAGCTGCAAGAGTCTGACCGTCCTATCTTTGAACAGGAACTATTAGAACAAATCAAGCAAACCTATCCGGTGCAGAAAAATGGAACGATTCTGTTCCGGTTTCCAAGACTATTCTGGATTGCAAGAAAAGGAAACTAAGAAAAAGGAGGAACTGTCATGCGAAGAAGCGAACGGGAAGTAACCGATTGCAATGAGATTCGACAGATTTTAGAACGGGCAGAAGTGTTGCGGCTTGCGATGCACGATGAGCCATACCCGTATATTGTGCCGGTCAACTTTGGGTTTACCATGCAGGATGACCAGCTTGTCTTATTTTTTCACGGGGCAAAAGTCGGGAAGAAATGCGACCTGCTGCAAAAAAATCCGCATGTTTCCTTTGAAGTAGAGGGGAAACAGCAGTTGATTCCGCCGAATGGGGCAGCATCCTGTACGGCTGGCTTTGCCTATGAAAGTGTAATTGGGCAGGGGATTGCAGAACTCGCACCGGAAGAGAAAAAAGAAGATTTGCTGAAAAAGCTGCTGGAGCATTACCGAATTCCGTTTCAGTCATTTTCACAGGCACATCTTGAACGAACTGCTGTCTATCAGATTATCGTTAAGCAGTATACCGCCAAGAGAAGACCGATTCCACAGGGAAGATAAACCCATCATAAAAATAAAATCAAATGCAGCAATGCCCCGAACAGTTCACACCGTTCGGGGCATTGCTTGCAAGCGTTAAAGGTTGCTAATTAGCAGCCACAACCGCAGCCGTTGTTGTTGCAGCCACAGCCACCGCCGCAGTTACCGTAGCCACCACAGCCGCAGCATACAAACAGCACGATCAGAATGATAATCCACCAGCAACCGTTGTTTCCATCGCATCCACACATAGTAAAAATCTCCTTTTTTGTAGATTAAATTTGAAACAAACGACTTTCTGTCTGTTTCATAGTACATCATATGCAAAAGTCAAAAAAGCGTTCCTACTTCGACAGATAACGCACAAGTTTTGTGGCATACTAAATTTATATGAGTGCAGAAAGGAATTTGGTGTATGCGATATACAGATGGGTTTACAGGAAAAGCCATTCTTGCTTTGAAAGAAGCAATCTGTGCGGCGGAAGAATTGGGACATACTTACATCGGCAGTGAACATTTGCTGCTGGGACTGCTGGAGGAGGGCAGCAATGCTGCCGCAGCCATGCTGGCAGCTCAGCATATCACTGCACAACGGGTGCGGAATGCGTTGGTGGAACTGGTCGGAAGAGGCATTCCGGCACAGGTGCAGGAGGATTGCCTCACTCCTGCCCTGAGTGAAATTATGCAGCAGGCAAAGGCGTTTTCGAAAGAAGATGGTCGCAGCCTTGCCGGAACGGAACATCTCCTGCGTTCGATTCTGCGAACGCCCTGCTGTACAGCAGTTGCGATTCTGAAGAAGCTGGGCGTTAGTTTGAATCAGCTGGGGGCAGTCAGTCGGCAGGAAACCTCTTGTCATATCCGTATGGAGGAACGGCGAACAGAGCGAATTTCAAAGAAAACACTGCCGAATCTCTTTCAGTATGGGAAGTGGATGACTGACCCGGCATTGCTGCATCAATATGACCCCGTAATCGGACGGGAAGCGGAATTACAGCAGATGGTTCAGATTCTCACTCGCCGTACTAAAAATAATCCCTGTCTGGTGGGCGATGCCGGCGTTGGGAAAACGGCAATTGTAGAAGGCGTTGCTCAGAAAATCTTACGGGGAGAAGTGCCGGAAGCCCTCTTACCGCAGCATATTTTCTCGTTGGACTTGCCAGCATTGCTGTCGGGGGCAAAATATCGGGGCGATTTTGAAGAGCGATTTCGGAACTGCTTGCAAGAGGCAACCCAGAACGAACATATTATTTTATTTATTGATGAACTGCATACGATTGTTGGAGCAGGGGCAGCTGAAGGGGCAATTGATGCTGCAAATATGTTGAAGCCGCAGCTTGCCCGTGGAGAAGTCAAGCTGATTGGAGCAACGACAACAGAAGAATTTCGCAAATATATCGAGAAAGATAGTGCGTTGGAACGGCGGTTTCAGCCGATTCAGGTTTTAGAGCCCAGCCCAGAAGCTTGCTTTTCGATTCTCTGCGGACTGCGGGAAACATATGCGAACTTTCACCACATTGAAATTCCGGATGCGATTTTACGGCAGGCAGTTTCCTGTTCGGTTCGCTATCTCCACGACCGCTATTTGCCAGATAAGGCGATTGATTTGCTGGATGAAGCCTGTTCTCGTGCTCGGATTCGCTGCGAGCAGGAACATGTTTCCTGTCCGGTGGTGACAGAATCCGACCTTGCAGAAATCGTTTCCATGCGGATTGGAATTCCCATGCAGAAGATTACGACTGCTCAGCAGCAGCGATTGATGACGTTGGAACAGGAGTTGCAGCAGCAAATTATCGGACATACTGCGGCAATTCGGCAGCTTTCCGCTGCATTGATTCGTGCCAGAACGGGGCTGCGAGAGGAAAACCGCCCGATTGGATGCTTTTTGTTTACAGGTCCAACCGGTGTTGGCAAGACGGCTCTGGCGAAAGCCGCCGCTCTGCATTTGTTTGATGATAAAGATAGCCTGATTCGGTTTGATATGTCGGAATACATGGAAAAGCATACGGTTTCCAAGCTGATTGGAGCACCGCCCGGATATGTGGGCTATGAAGAGGGCGGAACGCTCTGCGAACGGGTGCGGAAACGTCCATACTGTGTGATTCTCTTCGATGAGATTGAAAAAGCACATCCGGATATTTGTAACATTCTGCTACAAATTATGGAAGATGGCGTTTTGAGTGATTCCAACGGCAGAAAAATAGATTTTACCAATGCTCTGCTGATTTTAACGTCCAATCTCGGTGGAACAGGCAGCAAGCCGCCTGCTGGATTTGTGCAGACGGCACAGGCGACCAGTGAAATGGCTCTGCGGCAGTATTTTTCACCGGAATTTTTAGGGCGATTGGATGCAATCATCCCGTTCCAGCCCCTGACACAGAAAGAACTCTGTCAGATTGCAGAAAAACAGCTGCAAAATTTGCAAAAACGAATGGAACAACTTCACGTTCAGCTGCACTTTACCCAAGAAGCCGTGCAGCAGCTTGCTCATGCACCGGATACCGGACGATATGGAGCAAGACCGATGCGGCGATATCTGACAGAGGCAGTGGAAACGCAACTGGCACAGCAACTCTTACAGAAAACCATTGCTGCGGGCGACCAAGTGCTGTTGTCTGCAAATGAACACACGTTTTCCCTGACCAAAGAAACCACAACCGTGCATTCCTAATCCAATTAGAATGCATGAGAAAAATCCCCTCTTTCTGCCATCATATGCGGACATAGGACAATTTCTTTCCGGCATATAGATGAGAGAAAGGGGGGATTTTGATGTTTTTATCGGCATTATTCCAACAGCTGCTCTGCTTTTTCCTGCATGTGGAAACCTCTGGAGCATTCCGCAAGCCGCTCTCACAAAAAGAAGAACTGCGATGTTTTCAGCAGATGCGAACAGGAGATGCGACAGCACGGGAAAAACTCATTCTGCATAATATGCGGCTCGTTGCACACATTATCAAAAAATATTACACCAATCAGACGGAACAGGAAGATTTGCTTTCCATTGGAACAGTCGGACTGATGAAAGCTGTTTCTACATTTGACTATGAAAAGGGAGCACGGTTTGCGACTTATGCCAGCCGCTGCATTGAAAATGAAATCTTAATGCATTTCCGCACCTGCCGGAAACAGGGAGATGCCATTTCCATGGCAGAGCCGATTGATACGGATAAAGATGGCAACCAGCTGACGTTGCTGGATATTATCGAGGACGGCTGCGATATTCAAGAACAAGTGGCATCCCAAATGCAGATTCAGCAGCTCTATCAGTTTTTACAGCAAAAGCTAACGCCACGAGAAGTAGAGATTTTGGTACATCGCTATGGGCTGTATGGGCAGATTCCCATGACGCAGCGAGAAGTTGCCAAGAAGATGGGCATTTCCCGTTCGTATGTTTCCCGTCTGGAAAAACGGGCAATTGCCATGCTGCGGAAACAGTACGATCAAACGACTTTTTCCGGTTTTTGATGTCGCTGGTCGGCACGATAGACGAAAAAAAGCAAAATCAGACTGCCCAGCAGTGCTCCGCAGCTGTCAATTCCAATATCTAACAGTCTGCCGGTTCTGCCCGGAACAAACAGTTGATGGAATTCGTCTGTGGTGGCATAGAAAATGCAGAATGCCCATGCACAAAACCAGCCTGCGGAAAGAGAGCGTTCTTTTTTCAGGCAGTATGTCATCATCGTTGCACAGGAGAGCAGTCCCAAGATGAAATACAGCGTAAAATGAGCGATTTTTCGGATGAGAAACACCATGGAAATATGCGTGCTGCTCTCTAAGTCCATTGCATCTGCTGGAATCCAACCAGTACAAATTTGTGCAATTTTATGTAAGAATCCATTACTGACCGCTGTGGATTGTGTTGCATCCTGTGCGGAGAAGCAGAAAATGACGATACACCATAAAAGGGTACAGCAGAACCAGAACCCGGAACGCTGATAAAATTTTTGTATTTGCATCAACAAAACCTTCTTTCTCAATGATGCTCCTATTATACACAGATTCCGGCAAAAAGTAAAGAGCTGTGGAACGAATTTGTAAGGGATTTTTTTACAAATTCTGACGAACAAGCGAAAAATGGTCGGATTTTCCAGAGGAAACAGAAAAAGAAACTGCAATTCGTATGATTTTTTTAGAATAGGACTTGTCACAACCAGAAAAAAATGTTATAATAACAGGGAAGTATGTCTTGATCTTTTTCAGTCGGATAGAAAGGAGTTCCCGTTCGGCGATCTGCCGGACTGGAAAAAACGCATTATGGAACAAACGCAAAATCTTGGACGAAAACGTGCGATGTCCGTCATTAGCTTGTTATATTTTTTGCTGATTGTAGCATTGGCGGTGCTCAGCTTTTTTTATACGGTAGAAGTTCCGCAAAAGGCAGCTTGCTGCGTGGTTTTGATTGCCATTTCTGGTGGTGCACTGGCAGCGATGTTGTATTCGAGAAAACAGGTGTTGACGAAAATATGCAGCGTGTTGCTGTTGCCATTTTTATTGCCATCTGTGCTGCTCTGTTTTGGAGAGTGGGAAGTGCTCGTCCCTTTGGTCGTGACGGCTCTGTTGGCATTTTTCCTATGTGGTTGTACCGAAACGATTAAAACCGTCTTTGGAACGATTTTCCTGCTGTTGTATGTGCTCGGTTCGCTGGCGTATTTTTTGGGAAGTTCGCTGTTCTCTACCTCTATGGCATCGACCGTTGTAGATAGTGGGATTTCACCTTCTCGCAAGTATCGGTATGAAGTCGTCAATACAGAGGACAGCTCCAATGGTAGCACTGCTGTGACTGTAGAACCGAATAATTATGATGTAAACCTGGGCGTTCTCGAATTTCGGGCAGAGGGTTATGAACGGACGGTTTCGCTGGAACGACCGATGCAGGAAGAAACAGTTGTTCGCTGGGAAACGCAGACCCGCCAGCAGATTACCGAAGAATTACTGACCATTTCCGAAGATGTCACTTTGCAGCTGCCGGCAAGCGACCGGAAAGCGTTGGGCTATGATGAAAACGCTACGATTTATTTGCGAAATCTGACCGACCAGGATCTGGAACGGCTGGGTGTTCCGCAGAACAATGATGTCATGTATGTAAATGACCAGGTTTGTTTCCGGTCTTACATTGCAATTCTGGAGGATTATTTCTCTCCATCCAAACACGCAATTTCTGCTTTTTAATTGAGGGTATCAAAGAGAAAAAACGGACATTTTGACCAGTGTCCGTTTTTTCTGTTTCAAATGGAAAGGAACGATGAACCATGGCAAAGGAAAAATTAGAGAAAACCAATGCAATTCGAATTTTAGAACGGGAAAAGGTTTCCTATCAGCACCGCAGCTGGCCAGCAGCGACAAAAGAGAATACAGGTGTCGAACTGGCACAGGCACTCGGGCAGCCGCCGGAACAGGTATTTAAAACGCTGGTCACTGTCGGAAAATCCGGAAATCATTATGTTTTTATGCTGCCCGTTGCAGAAACCCTGCACCTGAAAAAGGCAGCGGCTGCCGTTGGTGAAAAAGCAGTTTCTATGATTAAGGAGAAAGAATTGCTGCCATTGACTGGATATGTACACGGCGGTTGTTCTCCCATTGGCATGAAAAAGCTGTTTCCAACTGTCATCCATGAAAGTGCTCTGCAATTTGATACGATTTTGTGCAGTGCTGGGAAAATCGGGCATCAGTTGGAAGTTTCTCCGTTGGATATTCAGAAAGTGACGGGCTGCACCTTTGCAGATATTATTGAGTAATCAGGCGGAAGAGCAGGCACGCTGCTTTTTGGAGAGCAGCGGAATCGCAGTGATTTTCCCGTAACTTTTGAGCAGGGCGTAGTCAATGAGGATAGCAGGCAGCAGGCAAATCCATGCGAACTGCATACCATGCAGCAACCGCAATCCACAGAGTGGCACTTGAAATGCCAGTGCTGCTACAAACAGCGGAAATCCGACATCGCTCCAAAACGAAAAGCGAATATGGGCAGTTTTACAGGTTTTCCAGAGGCGGAAACAGTTTCCGCAAACATTGCTGGCATAGTAGGAGAGCACAATTCCGTAAAAGCCGAATTTTGGAATGCAAACTAAAACAATTGCAATCCGAATGGTATATTCTGCTAAGTAGTTGAGGGAGGAGAACGACTGCTGCCCCATGCCCTTTAAAAGGGCTTCCAAGACGATTTCCAGATAGATGAAGGGCACAACAGGAGCTAACAGACGAATCAAATGGCCTGCTAATGCTCCGCCATCTAACAATGTACCAATGAGATTGCCATATAATAGCAATCCGGCAGCGATAAAAATAGAGAGCTGCAAGGTTTTCTGAATGACTGCTTTTGTCAGCCGCTGCAAGTGGGCTTGGTTGTTGGCAGCCGTTGCACGGGCAGCTTCTGTGATTAAGATGCCAGATAAAGCACAGAGAATGGTAGATGGAAAAAATAGCACCGGAATTACAATTGCTTCAAATGTGCCAAACTGGCTCAGTGCCAAATCCGTGGAGTTTCCAGCTTGCCGGAGCGTGACCGGAATCAAAGCATCGTTGGTGCTGCTCAGGGCAGCTGTTAAACATCCGCCGAATAAAACAGGTATCGCTGCATGAATGTATCTGCCAAAAGAGAGCGAACAGATACCCGTACGGGGCAGGCGGCTTCTCCAGCAGAACCAGAGCAGACAGAAAAAGCCTAGAATCGTGCTGCATCCGGTGCTATATGCCATTGCCATGCAGACAGAGGCGTTCGTATGAACGGATTGCAGCTGTAACAACAGCATGAGCACAACGCAGCGACTCAAACATTCGATAATATCGCAGATGGCAGGGTCTGCCACCCGACAGACGGCATTCAAATAGCCCTTTAAACAGGAACAAACACCGCCCAGTGGTAAAATCAGTGTAAAGATGCGGACAGCAGCAGCGAGGTCTGCACTTTTCAGGAATCGCAGGCTTAGCGGTTCGGCACTGCAAAAAATCAGGGCGGAAACGGGAATTCCAAGCAGCAGACAAAAACCAATGGCATAGCCTAAAACACGGTTGGGGTTGCCGTTGGGCTTTCCCAACTCTTCTGATACAAAGCGGCTGGTGCAGAGAAAGCCGTTGCCGTTGGCAGCGACCGCAGCCAGCTGAAAAAAAGAGCCGGTCAATGCGACAATCCCGACGGTTGCAGCACCAATGCGGTGCGTGAGCCAGACGTTCAGCAATAAACTTACCCATTCCAGAAAAAACTGTACCACGGTCAATTGAATGGTATCTTTGAGAATACTTTTTCGTTGCATGAAGTCCCTCCTGTCTATGGGTTTGGTTTTAGTTTATGCAGGAGAACGGGGGTTCATGAATGATGAAACCGTGGTGTAGAGGAATAAATGTGATTCAAAACAGAAAAAGACGATGCCAACTTGTTACAGTCGGCATCGTCTTTTTGTAAAAAATGCGATTTTCGTTAATATTCCCAATCTTCTGTATTCCAATCAGTTTCTGCCAGTGCATCGGTTTCGGTTTCCGTTTCGGTTGTTTCTGTATCCTCGCTGTCACTGGTTGCCGTTGTCGTTGTTGTTTTCGCTTCGGCTTCATCCAGATTGGTTACCCCAGTATCAACAGTAATGATGAATCCATCGACATTGTTTCCGGAAACGGTGTATTCCTGATCCGGCGGTACCATGACATAGGTGCTGTCGCCAGCTTCTGCCGGTACATAATAGACCTGATAAACTTTTCCGTCCCAGTTGGTGATTTCCAACGGGTTGTCAACAGAATAATCCTTCAGTGTTTCAATATATTCCTCTAAACAAAGGTCGTTTTGCTGCATATAATAAGCATGAGGCTGCCCCACATAGCGATAGTGCCACGATTCATACCGGATTTCCGTCAGGTCAGTTTTATTTTCCGGATACCGCAGAATGAACCCATAGTGAGCACAGTTCTGGTTGATCCAGTCATATTCCCCCGTGCCGTCATAGTCGGCAGAAATACCGTCTTCAAACAGTGAAAAGTCCATGGCATAGCCAGTTTCATGTTCACTGTATCCGGGCTTTGCAACCAGCGTAGACGTATCTTCGCCCGTGTCCTCTAAATCAGCATCATATAATTCCTGCTGCTGTTCCGTAGTACGATAGCCGCTGATGATGATAATATCACTGTGACCAGTTTCCGTCTGGAAGTCGTCCAGCATATGATTCAGGTTGTCAATGACATCGCCCCGCAGCATCAGTTCTGAACCGCTGACAGAATAGGAATCCGTTTTCTTTTCATAAACCGCTTCCAGTTCGTTTTCGTCTGTGCTCTCATAGGCGGTGGAGTTATTCACCAGAATCAAATCCCCGTTGTGAATTTCCTGATTGTCCATGGAAACGCTCTTATACAGGTCGCTCTGATTGCCGTTTTTGTTGGAATCCGTTGTTCCTGTTGGGTCTGTAGAATCCGGTGTGGTTGTGGTGAGCGGAACTTGCTGGGCGTTGTCCTCCAGCCAAGTGCTGCCTGACATCGTGTTGACTTCCGTCCAGTTATCCAGAAATGGATGCAGCAGCGTCAGCCGCATGGCAACCAACAGAGCAGCAGAGATTGCAACTTCTGCCAAAATCCAGCCTGTCCGTCGGTTTTCTTTTGTATTGGCTGAGCCGGAAGCCGTTGGTTTTTGTTTGGATTTGGACGATTTTTGAGCCGATTCCTTCGGCGGTTCTTCTGCTGTCGGTTGTTCCGAAGCGGTTTCGGCGACAGACTGCATTTTTTTGGTCTGTTCCTCCTGTTCAGCAGCTGGGTTCTTTTTCTTTCTCTTTTTTTCCTGCATAGAAATTGCCTCCTTTTGATTTGTATGCACCCCTTGCACACAGAAAACCGCTTTTCTTTATTATACCACACACGATTGAAAAAGAAAAGTCTTTTTTCGGTTTTTTTTATTTTTTTGCAGGGAATACGGACGATTTCCCGCAAAAGGAAAAGTTTTTTTCAAAAAAAGCGGATTTTTCAAAAAAGTAGGGGAATGCGTGTCAAAATTTTGATTTTTGTCTTGACAGAGAAAGAAAAAACATGCTATAATCAAAAGAATGAATGCAGAAATCAGCACTTGTCTACGCTCTTTCTTTTCTTTTTTGTGATACTCTGAGGAAGTCCCATCTTTAGAGAACAGATTGCAGAAACCAAGAGAAACGGCGTATCTTATTTTTTGTCAATCAGGTCTTGCGGGACGCATCGGAAACGTGCGGTCTGGTCATTTTTCCCATTCGCCCAGCAAAAAAAGAAACACAGGGGTATGATTTCGTCATTCATGAAAAACAAAAAAGGAGAACATATGCATGAAGTTTGAACTTCTGGAGGTTGCCGGAACGCATATTTTCAGCATGAAAGCAATGACGCTGGTCTTGTTTTTCATCTTTGCGATTATTGTTGTCGGCTACCTGGTCGGAAAAATTTCCATCAAAGGCGTATCGCTGGGCTCTGCTGCAATCTTTTTGGTTGCATTGGTTGCCGGACATTTCAAGGGCGTTGCATTTCAAGACATTGCCTCTTGGCAGGAAAGCCTGCCGGCAGTCGACCACTATTTTAAGTTGGTGCAGAATCTGGGGTTGGTTTTGTTTGTAACCTCTGTCGGATTGATTGCAGGGCCGAGTTTCTTTAAGAACCTGAAAAAGAATGCAAAGTCCTATGTGGCACTGGGCGGCATTATCATTATTACCGGATGTCTGGTTTGTGCAGCCATTACGCTGCTTGTTCCAAACATCAATTCGTCCATGAGCGTTGGACTGTTTGCCGGTGCGTTGACCAGTACGCCGGCATTTGCAGCAGCACAAGAAGCCGTTGGCGAAGCAAGTCCGCTCTATGGCAATGTTGCCGTTGGCTATGCGATTGCGTACCCGTTCGGGGTTATCGGCGTTGTATTGTTCGTTCAGATTATCCCGAAAATCCTGCATGCAAACATGGATGAAGAACGGGCAAAGCTGGTTTCGATTCAGTCGAATGATGCAGTTGGTGGCAAGCAGAAAAAGCTGTTTGAAATGGATAAGTTCGGCATCGCAGCATTTTTCTTAGCAGTGATGCTAGGGTTGATACTGGGTTCGTTTCATATTCCGTTGGGAAAAGGTTCGTTCAATCTGGGAACAACGGGCGGCCCATTGATTATGGGTTTGATTTTCGGGCACTTCGGCAGAATCGGCAAGCTGAGCCTGAAAGTTGACCAGCACGTTTTGAGCCTGTTTCAGGAATTGGGCTTGATTCTGTTCTTAATTGGTGCTGGTATGGACGGCGGTGCAGAATTTGTTGCTGTCTTGAAGGAATACGGAGCATTGCTGTTCCTGTGGGGAGCATTGATGACTTTGATTCCGATGATTGTTGGATTCCTGTTTGCAAAGTATGTTTTGAAGCTGAGCCTGTTTAACAATTTGGGTTCGATTTGCGGTGGTATGACCAGTACGCCAGCATTGGGCACGCTGATTAAAACAGCCAATACCCCGAATGTAGCTTCTGCTTATGCTGCAACCTATCCAATTGCATTGATTCTGGTTGTGCTGCTGGCACAGTTCCTGACAAGATTATAACCATTTCCTGATTGACAAGAAGGCGTGTATGCGATTGTATGCACGTCTTTTCTCTGCATGGACTGGAGAACATGCGGAAAGGTTGCAGGAATGGCTGCATAGAATGAGAATAACCAAACCTAAAATATAAAAATTAAAAAATCAATATCCAAAATTTGCATGCCTACTTGACAGATTGCAAAAAAACGTCTATAATAAGAATCGTGTTTTCCAGATGCATTCAGAAACAAAAAAATAGGGAATTAGGGAGGATTTATGTCATTCACAACGATTGAATTCATGTTTCGATTCTTGCCCATCTTCCTGATCGTTTATTATGTCGTGCCGACACGATATAAAAACATGATCTTGTTGATTGGCAGCTTTGTATTTTATGCGTGGGGACAGCATTTCTATTTGCTGTTGCTAATGCTGTCGATTGTCGTCAACTATACATTTGGTAGGTTGATTGGAGAGAGGCGGGCACAAAAAAAGCCCTTACTTGTGCTGGGCTTGATTTATAACTTCGGACTGCTGGTATTTTTCAAATATACCAACTTCTTTATCGAAAACATCAATGCCCTGCTCACGGCGACCCACATTCAGATTCCAACCATTTCCGTGGTCATGCCGTTGGGTATCAGCTTCTATACATTCCAAGTGGTTTCTTACTTAGTGGATGTCTATCGAGGCGAACAGCGTCCGGTTAAGAATATCATTAATTTGGGCGTATATATTGCGATGTTCCCGCAAGTTACCTCTGGGCCAATCGGACTTTACAGCGAGCTAGAACCGACTTTGCTCCGCCGGCACTGTTCTGTGCTGAATCTGGAATCGGGGCTAAAGACCTTTATTCTGGGTATGGGTGCAAAGATGCTGCTTGCAAATCCGATGGGAACGCTCTGGGCTGGGATGTCCCGTTATGGCTATGAAACACTGTCCTGCCCGTACGCATGGCTGGGGGCATTTGGATATAGTTTCCAGCTGTATTTTGACTTCGCCGGTTATTCCCTGATGGCGATGGGTCTGGGGCAGATGCTGGGCTTGTATGTGCCGAGAAACTTCGACCACCCCTATATTTCCGGTTCAATGGCGGAATTCTGGCGGAGATGGCATATGACCTTGGGACGCTGGTTCAAGAAGTACTTATATTTTCCGCTGGGCGGAAGCCGATGCAGCTTTGCAAAGACCATCCGGAATACCTTTGTGGTCTGGGCATTTACCGGACTTTGGCACGGTGCAAGCTGGAACTTTGTATTGTGGGGATTGATTTTCTTCGTGCTCCTGACGATTGAACGGCTGGGGCTGGGAAAATTGCTGGCAAAAACAAAGGTACTGAAACATATTTATGTGATTTTCCTGATTCCGCTGACATGGGTGGTATTTGCTCTGCCGAATATGCAGGATATTGCAACGTATTTCTCCCGCCTGTTTCCATTCTTTGCAGACAATACAGCAAGCTTTGTCAATACCAAGGATGTTATACGGGCACTGCATGACTATTGGTATTTGTTAATCGCCTGCGTTGTGTTCTGTCTGCCGTTCCCGTCCAGATGGTATGAAAAACATAAAAACAGCAAACTGGTGATTTTGGGACTGGTTTTGATTTACCTGATGTCTGTTTATAAGATGCAGACCCAGACCAGCAACCCATTCCTGTATTATCAGTTCTAAGGAGAGGAGATTTCATGGATTTTTTAAAGCAATGCCCCCTGTTGATTTGTGTACTGCTGACCTCTCTGCTGATTCCGTGGGAACTGCTGAAAAAAGAGGATGACAATCAAAAGGCTGCTCCGACAACGGTCGCAAAAATTACAACCGTTGCAACAGAGGCAGCAACCACTGCACCGCCTGCCAATGATGGAGCAACACCGGACGGCAGCGAAACCGCTGTTTCCGGCAGTGATTTGACGACAACAACGGTTACAACAGAAGCGGCTGGGGAATATGTTCCGCTTGCAAATGCTGATGAAAGCTATTTTGAAGATGCTCTGTTTATCGGGAACTCTCGAACTGTAGGCATGTATCTCTTTGGCGATATGCCAGAAAGTACGGATTTCTTTGCTGATGTTGGTATGACGATTTATGATGTGATGGATGCAAATATTGATGTTCCGCCAGAAAGCGGTTCAACCAATACGCTGACTGGCTTGCTGACTGCCAAGCAGTACGGAAAGATTTATATCATGTTTGGAATCAACGAACTGGGCACGGGTACGTCTGAGTCGTTCGTAGAATATTATCAGTCTGTGGTACAGCAGATTTGTCAGATGCAGCCGGATGCGATTGTCTATGTACAAAGTATCATCAATGTTGCAGCGTCGGCGGAAACCGATGTCATCAGCAATGCAAATATCAACGAAAAAAATGCGTTGCTGTCCCAGATTGCCGATAACAAGCAGGTCTTTTATATTGACCTGAATCCTTCTTTGGTGGACAGCAGTGGCTACTTAAATTCGGACTATACTTCAGATGGCATTCACTTGGGCGGTAGTTCGCTGCCACTCTGGAAAGATTGCCTGCTGGCAAATGCAATGCAGAAAAATACGGGAGCAGGTGCTGCTGCCGGAGGAGCAACGACAACCGTAGCTACAACATTGGATGCTGCTGCACCAGTAGAAGAAGATTCCGAAGCAAATCCGGAATAAGCAAATTTATTCATACAGAAAACAAGGGTATCTGGAACAGATGCCCTTCTTTTTTATTTGAAAAAAGAAAAATTTGCATTGCTGTCCGTGATGGAGAAACAATTGAATTTTCTATAAAAACACGTTTTTGCTTTCAAAAACAAATTGCACGAACAGAATTCTTTGAAAAAGATGGTTTTTTTCAATCAAACTGATTTTTTATTATTTGGATAGGATGGAATGATTTTTTTCTTTTCTTTTTCTGAATAGCCCTTGCAAAATGATTTAAAAAGTGTATAATGATACTCATACAGAAATTCAGACAGTTCGACATTGCTTTTTAATGTTTCTACAGGATAGCGACAGACTTTTAAAATCACAGAATGGTGTTCTGTTTGCGAAAGGAAGCGAAAAAACAAATTCCTGCCGAACGGCAGACATGCAGAAACAAAAACAAATCTGTTTACAATGTGGAGGTACTGAATGGAAAAGCCATATAATCCGTTTGAGAATGTACAGACTGTCATGGAAGAAGCCATGGAAGTGGGCGGAATTGACCGGACAATGTTTGAAATTATCCGAAATCCGCAGCGAGAAACGAAAGTGTATTTGCCGGTGGAAATGGATGACGGCAGCATTCACGTGTTCGAGGGCTGGCGGGTGCAGCATTCCAACATCCGTGGACCATTTAAGGGCGGAATCCGGTTTCATCAGGATGTCAATCTGGATGAAGTCAAGGCACTGGCAACATGGATGTCCTTGAAGTGTGCCGTTGCAAATATTCCGTATGGCGGTGCAAAGGGCGGTGTACGGGTTGACCCACATACGCTATCGAAACGGGAATTATGCCGACTGACACGGCGGTATACTTACGCCATTGAACCGCTGATTGGACAGGATAAGGACATCCCAGCACCGGATGTCAACACCAATGCACAAACGATGGCATGGGTGCTGGATACCTACAGCATGCTGAAAGGAAAGCCGTGTCCGGGCGTTGTAACCGGAAAACCAGTGGAACTGGGTGGCTCAAAGGGCAGACCGTCTGCAACCGGTAGAGGGGTTGTCATCAGTACCAAACTGATTTTAGGAAAGCATGGAAAAGAATTGGCTGGAACGGCGGTTGCCATTCAGGGCATGGGCAATGTTGGCAGCAATGCAGCAAAGATTTTTTATCATCGGAATGCAAAAATTGTTGCTTTGAGCGATGTTTCCGGCGGGATTTATTGTGCAGATGGACTGGATGCAGATGCAATTGCAGCCTATATTGGAAATGGCGGTCTGCTGAAAGATTATAACGGTGCTGGTATCCAGCATATTTCCAATCGGGAATTGCTGACTTGTGCCTGTGATGTATTTGTACCGGCTGCTCTGGAAAATCAGATTGATGAGGAAATTGCAGCAGAAATGCAGTGCAAGTTCATTGTAGAAGGGGCAAATGGCCCAACCACTGCGGCAGCAGATAAGATTTTGGAACAGCGTGGCATTGTGTTAGTGCCGGATATTTTTGCAAATAGCGGCGGTGTCATTGTATCCTATTTCGAGTGGGTGCAGAACATTCAGGAACTCACTTGGGAGCGGGAACAGGTCAACGAGATGCTGGAAAAGCTGATGACAAAGGCATTCGCAGCCCTCTATGAAACCGCTCAGGAAAAACACTGCACGCTGCGAATGGGTGCGTATGTGGTGGCATTGCAACGGCTGATTGATGCAGAAGTCATCAAGGGCTTGTTCCCGTAATGTGAAGAGAAACATTCAGAAACTTTATTTTTGAAAGTCTGGTCGGTTCGCTGGAATCGGCTGGACTTTTTTGTGTTTCGGGCGAAAAACGGAAAAAATTGGTGCAGATAAATCAAAAAATCGGGAAAATGATGCGGAACGGCGGACATCCGTCCACCACAGAGAAACGGTATAGAGTTTTCAGAATGACGGTTTGAAGGGCGAATTCTTAATAAATCATGGTTTCTGATGGGGGGAATTTGTTTTTTTAGGTGGGTTCTTGCTACAGAATCAAATTTTTTTGTTTTTCTTTTCTTTTTTCTTGAAAAACGAAGAAAAAGAGTGTATAATATAAATTGCGTGAGGCGAACGACACCGTTCCCTCATCGTAAAAACTGACTTTAATTTTATGCAGGAGGTTTTGACCCATGGTGTTCACATTTAAGAATCAGTACTTGCAGGGCGTATATGACAAGACTGCAAAGTGCTACGCAAATGAACCAGAATTTTTACAGGCTGTTGGCGAAGTACTGCAGTCTCTGGAACCGGTTGTTGCAAAGGATCCGTCCTATGAAACAAACGGCGTTATCGACCGGATTGTAGAACCGGAACGGATGATCAGCTTCCGTGTTTCTTGGGTAGATGATAATGGTAAGGTACAGGTAAACCACGGTTACCGTTGCCAGTTCAACTCTGCAATTGGCCCGTACAAGGGCGGTCTGCGTCTGCACCCGTCTGTTTGCCCGTCTGTTATTAAGTTCCTGGGCTTTGAACAAATCTTCAAGAACAGCCTGACCACACTGCCGATGGGCGGCGGCAAGGGCGGTTCTGACTTCGATCCGAAGGGCAAGTCCGACGGGGAAGTAATGCGTTTCTGCCAGAGCTTCATGACAGAACTCTGCAAGCACATTGGTGCTGACACTGACGTTCCGGCTGGTGATATCGGTACTGGTGCAAGAGAAATCGGTTACATGTTCGGTCAGTACAAGAGACTGCGGAACGAATTCACTGGCGTTCTGACTGGTAAGGCTCTGTCCTACGGCGGTTCTCTGGCAAGAACAGAAGCTACCGGTTACGGTCTGCTGTACTTCACAGAAGAAATGATGAACGTAATGAAGAACGATACCGTTAAGGGTAAGACCATCGTTGTTTCTGGTTCTGGTAATGTTGCAATCTATGCAACTGAAAAGGCTACTCAGCTGGGCGGCAAGGTTGTTGCTCTGTCTGACTCCAACGGCTACATCTTCGATCCGAACGGCATTAACCTCGATGTTGTAAAGCAGATCAAGGAAGTAGAAAGAGGAAGAATCAAGGAATATGTAAACCGGGTAGAAGGTGCAACCTACACAGAAGGCTGCAAGGGTATCTGGACAATTAAGTGCGACATCGCTCTGCCGTGTGCAACACAGAACGAAATCGACGAAGAATCCGCTAAGATTCTGGTTGCAAATGGTACAAAGGTTGTTGCAGAAGGTGCAAACATGCCGTCTACACCGGAAGCAATCGCAGTATTCCAGCAGAACGGTCTGCTGTTTGGCCCGGCAAAGGCTGCAAACGCAGGCGGCGTTGCAACATCTGGTCTGGAAATGTCTCAGAACAGCGAACGTCTGTCTTGGACATTCGAAGAAGTTGATGCAAAGCTGAAGGGCATCATGATCAACATCTTCCACAATGCATATGACAGATCCAAGGAATATGGCGTGGAAGGCGACCTGGTTGTTGGTGCAAACATCGCTGGCTTCCTGAAGGTTGCAGATGCAATGAAGTGGCAGGGTGTTGCATATTAATTTGCAACCTACCAGTTCTTTTCATTGACAACATTGTTTTGACACACATCATGGGCATAAAATAAACAAACAAACCCGTTTCGGTGCAGCTGCATCGGAACGGGTTTTTTGCGTCTAACATCAAATTTGTGTGATTTTTCCTATTATAATAGTATACTTCGATAAAAATCGGGACGGCGGTCTTTCTGCACGGGGAACGTCTGTCGGGTTTCTGCAACGGTTTTTGCGGAGAGGTCACAGACAAAACAACCCGCTGCACTGCGGCAGTCCTGTAAAATTGTGCCATCTGGAGCAATGAAACGGCTGTCACCGCTGTAATGCAGTCCGTCTTGTGTACCAACACAGTTGATTCCAGCTACATAGACCTGATTTTCAATTGCTCGGGCGGTCAGCAGGCTGCACCAATGCAGCTTTCGGCGTTCTGGCCAGTTTGCCGGAACAAAAATACAGTCTGTTTTTGGAGCGAGAGCAGAAAAAACTTCCGGAAACCGCAAATCATAGCAAATTAAACAGCCGAACCGAGTCCCGTCAATTTCACAGGTCGGCAGAGCATTGCCCTTTTCAAAAAATTGGTCTTCTTGTGCATAGGAAAAGGGATGCAGTTTTACCATATCGAAGAAAAGAGAACCGTCCGGAGCAACAATGCTGTAATGGTTTTCTGCTTTTCCGCTTTTGGTAGCCTTGACCCAGCCAAATCCAAGATAGCATTGCCCAGTGGTTGCCAACTTCTGCATCCAAGGGACAGTATCCAGACCAGCGGCAATGCTGGAATGTGTATCCATATTGAAGCCAGTGAAGCTCATCTCTGGAAACAGCAGCAGCCGTACTTCCATCGCCTGTGCGAGATTGCAGATGGAGAGAGCTGTTTTCTTGTTTTTTTCGTATTGTTTGGAAAAAATTTCTGTTTGTGCGAGTGCAATTCGCATAGAAAGAACCTCCGAATTTTTTTTCATTATATCATAGGATTTCATATTCTGCAAGCATCTTGCAAAAACTTTTTCTGCAAATCATCGGTAAAATAAATGAATCTGTTGAAAAATGAGAATCCTATTTTTTGGAATATGAGAAAACTTTTTTAAGTATTTTCGTTGAAATCAGGTGCTTTTTCGTGTGCAACATCTATTTTAATTAAAATTATCACGATTTTTGGAAAAAATATTGTGTAATATATACAAAAATGGAATGCGTGAATTGAGAAAGCAGACGAAAATCATGATGAAATCATGACAAACCTTAAAATAGTCTTGACAAAGCACAGGTAGATTGGTATAATATTGTTATGATGTGTTTATAGAATTGAAATAAAGGGAAATGTTCTGGAAATGGTTTCCCATACTTGAGAAAAAGAATTGCAAAAAGAATAGAGGAACAATCATGACACAAAAAGAACTGCGAAAACTGAAAAAAACAGAACTGCTGGAAATGATGATTGCCCTGCGGAATGAATTGGATCGAGTGCAGGCAGAACGGGATGCATTGCAAGAACAGCTGAAAACAGCGGAACAGAATGTTTTGCATCAGGTGGAAACAGATGCAGTACTGGCAGTTCAGAAAATATTAAAAGCAGTTGAGGATGAAACCGCTGCTTATCGGAAACGCATCCAAGCGGAATCCACAGAAAAAGAACCTGCACCGTCGGAAACTCCGGCGGATTCTCAGTAAGGAGGCGGTTCGATGGAGAAGCAAACGATGGATTTTCCAACTGCTGCACAGCTGACGGAGGAACTGAAACGAATCCGATACCAAAAAGGCTTTCGGAAGATGCTGCGGAGCACCATTTCTTCTTTGCTGGTGGTTGCAGCGGTTGCCGTGTTGATTTCGATGCTGTTTTTGCCGGTTCTGCGTGTGACAGGAACGAGCATGACACCTACATTAACGAATGATGAGTTGGTGATTTGCGGAAAGCGGAGCAACTTCAAAAGTGGCGATGTGGTTGCTTTTTATTTTAACAACAAAATCTTATTGAAGCGAGTCATTGGCGTTGCCGGCGATGTGATTGACATCAAAGAGGACGGAACGGTTTACGTCAATGGAACAGCATTAGATGAACCCTATGTCAATGAATTGGCATATGGCGAATGTGATTTGGAGTTGCCGTATCAAGTGCCGGAAAGCCGTGTGTTTGTGATGGGCGACCATCGGGCAACTTCCGTAGACAGCCGTTCGAGTGTGGTTGGCTGTATTGCAGAAGAATATGTTGTTGGCAGGGTCATTCTTCGGGTTTGGCCATTAAAAGAAATTGGGACAGTTCATTGATATAGAGATAGACAGTTTGATTTTATCCAATGAAGGAGGGCATTTTTTATGAACATCAATCAGAAAATTCAGGAATTTCTGACAGAACATCAATATCAAAAGAAGAGAAGAATTTTTACGGCAGTTTTGTCTTTGATGATTGTGTTTTCTGTTGTCAGCAGTCTGATTATGCCCGCCATTAGTATGACCATGCAGGATTTGGACGATGCAGCAGCAGTGGATACCATTGATGCAGAGCCAGCGGAAGAAAATATCATGCTGCTGGGAGAAAGTGCACCAATTGATTTGATAAAAGAATCCAATAAACATGAAATTATAATTACAGATAAGGATGAAAATAACAAAGATATAACGGATAACGATTATAATAAAGACGGAAGTTCTGCAAATCTATCATTTTTTATTAAATATACTCTTTTAAAAATGAAAAATAGATTCGATAAAAATAGTGATTATGATTTATACATTGATTATGATAATTTGAATGTAACAAGTATTGAAGACGGAAAAATATTTGACACAGATTATAGTGTAGACAAAGAAGCTGCTACATATACATTTGATAGTACTGAAAAACGTATAAAAATCAAATTGACGCAAGATTATATTGATAATTATGTTGATGGTGAAGATAAGACTGGTGATTTAACAGGTAGTTTTTATTTTTCTGGTACAGTAAACCGTAAAAATGATGCCAGCGGTGACCAAACCATTAAAATTGGTGGAGAGGAAATCACGGTCAAGTTTCAAGATAAGAATGTAAGCTTAACAAAAAATGGTTGGGTAGACTCTGCCAATAATGGCGACATTGTATGGACGATTAATGTAAATCCAAACGGACTTTCTTTGAAAGATTATACTTTGGTTGATAATATGTTGCAAAAGGCTTCTGGTGATGTTTTCATTAACCCATCCAGTGCAGCAACCTATAACTCCAATGATAAAAAAGTAACCTTTGATGAAAGCAATACTGGCGATGTAACAATTAAATATCGCACGAAAATTGGAACAGCGGATTTGCAGGCTGGCAGCGTGAAAAATGAGGCAACCCTTCAAAAGGATGGGGAAGAGCCTATTAAAGATTCAAAAACAGTTGAACTTAGCAAAACACCAATCCATGTTACCAAAGACGGAAAAGCAGACTATGAACATAACAAGCCCAGAGGTAATAAAATCGACTGGACGATTACGATTACAAATGAATACAATACATCTCTGAATGGCTATCGGATTCAGGATACTAATTTGCCGGAAAGCGGTGTTACCATTTCACCAAGTGGCACGTTGACGAAAAATAATGATGGCACTTGGACATTGAATGTAGCGGATAATGTAACAGGAGTTACCTTAAATTATAGTGCAGATGCAAATGATGGCGACAATACAAACAGCGTTTCTGTTAACTATCCAGACGGAAAGCCGACTGGTGGAGAAGCAAAAAAAACTGTGAACTATAAGAAAGAATCAGAAATGATTTCTGTCAATAAAAACGGTTCTTACAATCAGGATACCCACGAGATTACTTGGACGATTCGGGTAACACCGGAAAACGGCTATTCTCTGAATGGTTATTATCTGGAAGATAGCCAGTTCCCGTCTTCAACAGACCAATTTACCGCATCTGGCTGCAATACTTCTGATTTTAAAATTGAAAATGGCAAATTAACATTTACAAATGATATTCAACAGGCTGTTACATTGCAATACAAAACAAAAGTTTCTGTTCCGGAGAATAACAGCAATGCAGAAGTGACAACCGTTGTCACCAACGAAATCGGAGATAAATTTTCCACAACAACGGTTGTATCTGTTTCTGTAAAGTCCAGAAATGCCATTGCAAAAACAGCTCGCAGTCAAAATATGAGTTTATCACAGAGCAATACAATTTCGAAAGAGTTTTCTTGGAAAGTGGACATTACAAGAGATAATGGCTTTGATGGCTATATTTATAAGGATACCTTGTCCGCTTCTACAAATGGAACACATACCATTACAGATACAGATGAACAATTAGCTGCTTTAAAAGTGATTGCAAAAACGCAAGAATACGGAAACGCAACCGAATTGGTAAAAGATAAAGATTATAAGATTGTCAAGGATACAAATGGATTCCATATCGAATTTCTGTCTACGACAAAAGATTATAATTATATTTCTTTTGAATACAATACAACCGCTACCATTCCGGCAGATGCTGCTTATGGACAGTATACCTTTAATAACAAGGGTTCTTCCAACAAGGGCGGCGGTGAACCGAATCCGGGCGTTACCATTGAAAAGAAAAATCCAGTGCAGACGATTTCAATTCCTGTAAGAAAAGATTGGGACGATCATGGAAATTCTGCCAATGATAGACCAACCAGCATTACTTTCAAGGTACAGTATCAGGAAAACAATGGCGAATGGAAAGTCCTGAAAAAATCCGGCGATACCTATCTGTTTGAAGGCGATGCGGACTATAGCAGTGCAAGCGTAGTAGAAGTTACGCTGAACGCTGAAAATGAGGCAAGCTGGTCAAATTACAGATGGGAAACCACGCTTTCCGGACTGCCGTCCAGTGTTACAATGAACGGGAATACGAAAACTTATCGGTATCGTGTTCAGGAAATCAAGTATAACGGCGATCAGGCAATTGAAAACGGAGTTTTTTCCACTGCAAACGGTGTTTATCGGAATGCCGGCGGCGGTTATAGTGCACCAGTAGGAACAAATAACGGGGAAGCACTCGTTATCAACGAGTATCATCCGAATATTTCTCTGCAACCGGTGAAATATTGGAAAGACGGCAACAATCAAGACATCACCAATTATCATGGCGATATTACAGAAATCACCGTTGTTCTGGTCAGCAAAGAAAGCGATGGAAAATTCTATCCGGTAAAGGACAGCAATGGAAATCAGCTGACAGCAACTCTGAATGCAAGCAACAACTGGGGCAAGAACCTGACTGCATGGAGCGGTCTGTCCAGCGAAAAGAATTATCTCCTGATTGAAACAGCGGTTAAGCTGAAAGGTGGGACAACAAAAAATCTCTTCTCTGTTTCGGATAGTGGCACAGATTACAACAGTAAGGAAATGTCTTTTGCAGTAGGCGAAACGTATTATAAGGCAACCCTGCTCGGCAATTCTGTTCAGCCGACTGCGGACGCAACGATTTCTGTTACCAATACCGTATATGAAACCAAAAATATTACTGTTCAGGCAAAAAAAGAATGGAAACCGTCAAAGCCAGATGGTGTTTCCGGCGTTGTGGTAGAATTGCAGCGAAAAGCCAGCAATTCGAATGACTGGACAGCATATCCGGAAAACGATACCACAAAATCACAACAAACCTTAAATGATTCTAACAGCTGGCACGCAAGCTGGAGCAATCTGCCAAATCAAAACGCAGACAGTACTGGCAGAATCAGCTATACCTATCGGGTTGTAGAAGTTGGCTATGTCAAAGCGGATGAAAAAACCATTGTTCCACTTCAAAATGATAAGTTTGCTCTTGCAAATGCAAATGGACTTTATAAAGCAACTTATCAGAATCAGGAATTGACAAAAGATGGAACTGTTGCGATTACCAATACTTATGAGTCGCTGAAATCCATTGAACTGACACCGGAAAAGAAGTGGGAGGGAGATATTGACTCTCAAACACAAAATCCTTTTGTGGAAAGACCGAAGAGTATTACTTTGCAATTGCAGCAAAAACTGGGAGAAAATGGAACATGGGTGTCGATGGAAGGAAAAACCCTGACATTGACAAAGAATGATCAATCTCAGTATGATAAGAGTACATGGAAATCCGATTCCAAGAAATTTGAAAATCTTCCAGAAAAAGTGATTCGTGTCAATGCAGATGGTTCTTATACAGAACAGAAGTATTACTATCAGTTAGTGGAAATCGGCTATACACCAAATGGCAGTGATACTGCAATTAGTATTCCGGCTGGAGAAACCTCTTTTGAAGTAACCGCTCAAAACAACGGTCAAACTTACAATGGACGTTATTCATTTAGTTCTGATGTGAATAATGGTTATAGCGGTTCTTTGAAAATTAAAAATACTTATAAAGAAGATATTGGATTAAGTAAAAATATTGTAATTGGAAGAACCAGTTCTAACAGTATTTCTATTTCAAAAGATGAACTGACACAATTTAAAAAGAAAATTGGAACGGAAGACTATTATATATTCAACTATACAGTAGACTTTTCCAGTAGCCAAAAGGATGCAGCAAGTCCATTTTCTGATATTATTCCGGAAGGATTTGAATTTTGTGAAAATTCAAATTGGGATGGAGTACAGATGGCATGGCAATCTGGTTCCACAATTGATCAATATTCACCATTGACCGGAGATCCAGGAAATATTGCTAAACATTTCGATGGATATTATGAACATCCAGTTTTCGTATGGCCGACATATGGTATAAATAGTGCAAAAGTTGCTTCTGATTTGAACACAATTTGGGAAAAATTTGGAAAACAAGAATGGTATTATTATGACAGAGCAAATAACAGAGTATATTTTAATAAGCCTGATTTATGGGCAAAAATGTATATCTGTTATTCCATTAAAATTAAATGTGCAGATTTAGAGGCAAAGATTGCGAATGGAAATTATGAGATTCTCAATCAAGTAATCAAACATGAAAAAGATGGTGCAGAAACGGCTCAGAAAGATTCAGCTTCTGTTATCATCAAAAACCAGACCCCGACCGACCTCATCACAAAGACCTATCAGTCAGCCGCTCTTCCGGGTTATATCTCTTATACCTTGGATATTAACCCGCAGGGCAAGACCCTTTCCAGCGGCGATACCATCGACATCGAAGACCTTTTCAAAACCGTTAGCTATTATGACAGCGACTGGAATGGTGGCGAAACGACAAATGGTACGAATCTGGTCGATGTCCTGATGCGAAACATCAATATTTACAAGATTGATGCAAACGGCGACAAACAGCAGCTCTCTGCCAGTGAGTATACCCTGCAGTTCGATTGCAGCGAAAATGGTGTGCAGAGTGATGGCGAAAAGGGTGCAGCTCTTCTGAAACTGACGGTTCCGGATGCAACCCATTTGCAGGTGACTTATTCCTATAAAATCATCGCCAACAAGAATACACCATCTGTCATTCATGGCTGCAAAGTCAGAAAAAATGGCCGCTATGTGCCAATGGAGAGCGGTCTTGTTCCGCCAGCAGGCGATAAGATTACCTTCTCCAACACGGCAAAGCTGAAAGCAGATAGTGCCTCCGGAGAATCTTCTCATAACAATCAGGAATATACCGTATTCCAGTCTGGCGGTACGATTTCTACCAACCCGATTCCAAAGGTTTATAAAATCAATACCGGCGACTATACCATTAAGTCTTTGAACGCAAGCTTCTTGCTGGCAAAGTATGAATCTGGAAACTGGTATTATGCATCGAATGTGAATGCAGATGGAGCGATTACTTGGGGCAAGCAGTCTTTCAGTGGCAAAACTGTCCCTGCAACAGATGCATATGTCATCAAAGTGGAAGGAACACAGCCGAAAATCAGCTTGGAACAAAATGTGCTCTATAAGCTGGTAGAAATCTCTGTTCCGACAGGTTATGAGGGTTCCAACTTGAATCTGCCGTCTGGTACAGATTTCAGAGCATTGATAACTGGCTATCTGAACAGCAATCTGACAACGTACAACAAACAGGATTATACTATATTCCTGAACAACTATAATCCGAATCATTACTTCTCCTTTAACAGCAATGTCAGCGGAAATAATATTCCACATGATGTGAGTCAAAGCGAGATTCAACAGATTAAGTCGGGCGACGACCTTAATATCCCGAATAGTGAATTGATTGACATTGGTGTGCAGAAGCAGTGGGTAAATAGTACCAATACAATTCCAGAAAATGCTTCAATTACAGTAGAACTGTACTGGTCATATGAAAAGAGTACCAGCGGCATTCCAGCCAGTGCAACATTGGCAACTGCAACGGATTTGGGTATTCTGGACAGCAGCTTTAACGCAACAAAGACTTTGACAAATCCAGAAAATGCAAAAGTTTGGACAGATTTGCCGAACGGAAAAGCTGGCAAGCCGATTTACTACTATGTAAAGGAAACTGCTTATACTTATGGCGGTAACACGTATACCTTGCAGGAAGATGGCAACTATAAAGATGGTTCTGACCTCGGCGGATATTTGCCGATTTATCAGAACAATGCAGCCAACCGAGATGCAACCGTTCAGATTCAGAACACACAGCGTCTGATGCTGAAAAAGGTGTGGAAAGACATCAACAATCAGGATATGAAGCCGCTGTCGAGTTCTGTTGATGTTATGGTTTACGGTATTCAAGTAGATTCTGCTGGTAATGAAACCAAAGAAGCATTGTTTACAAATCCAGTTACACTGGGCGATACGAACAGCTGGCAGCTAGATATTACAAGCTTGATTGGCAATAAAGATTTGAGTGTTTACAAGCGGTTTGAGGTAACAGAAACAGGCGTGGATACCAGCAACATGGTTATCAGCTGCGTATTTAACTTAAACCAGAATACTGGTGAAATTATCGTTACCAACAAGAGCACACAGCCAACCGATGCTTCTGTAACGGTTCAGAAAGCTTGGAGCGATGGCGAAACATTGCATGCATCAGAGTCTGTACAGGTTTCTCTGTATCAGTCAACGAAAGCTCTTCCAGCTAATACAGAATTAACTGCGGCTTGGATTACAGCAAATGCAACCAAAATGACAGATACTGAAACAGCAACATACACCGTTCAGCTGAACAAGGATAATGAATGGACGTATACTTGGACGGGTCTGCCATTGGAGAATGCAAACAAGCAGACATACTATTACTATGTGCTGGAAGATTTGCAGAATAGTACCGTTGCAAACAAGGATAAGTATACAGCAACTTACACGAAATCCAGCAACAGCACAGCCTACAAGACCAACTACACCATCACCAACAGCAGAAGTGCGATTACAGTACAGAAGCAGTGGTATGATGAAGATGGAAATCTGATTACCAATCTGTATGATGAAGATGGAAATCTGGTCGTAAATAATATGGCAAATTTGCAGGAAATCACGCTGAAGGTGTATAAAAAGACTGGAACAGTTCCAACAGATTCAATTGGCATTGTTGCCTTTGGGGATTCCATTACAGATGGATATAATAATTCATGGGAGACTGGTGGCTTAAACTGCTCCAGAAATGACAAGTGTTATCCAAGCAAACTGACAACCATGCTTACAGCAGCTGGTTTCAAATTAAAGAACAATACAGTGGATAATCAGGGTCAAAGTACACAGCAAATCGGTGATGCTGGACAGGGATTCCGTTCTCGTGTTGGAAATATTCCAAATGATACTAAGATTGTATGCTTATTGGGCGGCACGAACGATATTCATCAAAGTGGCAGTTCTGTAAAGGGCAATCCGCAAGGAGTTTTTGAACGACTGCAAGCACTGATTGGCGAAATTAAAACGCAAGCACCAAATGCAACGATTTTTGTAGGCAGCATTCCGCATTTTGACTTCTACAAAGATGGAACATTAACAACAGGCGGAAGCTGGTGGAATTGGCTCTCAGGTTATGCAGATAATGACGGTGCAATTCCAAATGGTTTCATTGATCAGTATAATGCAAAAATCAAAACATATGCAGAAAAAACAGCAGGTGTTTACTTTGTGGATGTATGCAGCGTGGTAACAGATGATGATATTCGTGCGGATGGTTGTCATCCAAATGAAGCCGGTTACACGAAAATTGCAACCGCTTATTCTAATGCAATTCAGGACTACTACACAAGCAAAGAACCGGTTCAGGAAAATGGTAAAGATTTGACCATTACGCTGAGCAACAAAAACAACTGGCGTGCTGCGATTGATGTTCCGGCTGGCAATGGTACCTATTGTGTAGAAGAAGTGAATGTTCCAGATGGCTGGGATGTCACCTATGAAAACAACGCACAGCAGGCAAACAGCACCACACCAATTTTGGTGAAGAACCAGAAGCAGCCGACTGACATCGATCTTACAGTAGAAAAGACTTGGGCGAAAGATGATGCATCTAATCGACCAAGCAGCATTTCGCTGACCTTGCTGCGAAGCAACGGCAAGAAACAGGATAATTCTGATGCTGCAAACACAAGTGAATGGTTCTGGGAAGAACTGAGAATTCCAACACCAACACCGACAACGAGCGGCAACCGGTGGACGTTTGCCTATACAGGACTTCCGGCAAGCGATGCTTTCGGAAATGCTTACTATTACAAGGTACAGGAAGCAGCGGTCAGCGGCTATACCGTTTCTTATGGTCTTAATGGAGATGGAGAAGAAAACGGCGTGACTGCAGCAGCTGGCAAAACTGCAACCTTGCATGTAACCAATACCCGTGCGATTACATTGCAGATTGAAAAGCAGTGGTCGGATGGTGCAACGAATCAACACTTGCAGGATGCGGTTCGAGTTCGGATTTATCGTTCGACAAATCCAAGCGATGTTCCAACTGCAAATCTGACCTTGCAGGTTACACCGGAAACGGTTTCTGTTGGTGTCAACGGAACGGCAACGGTTACTGCAAACAAAAAGATTACTGTAAAGGAAATCGCAAATGACACAATTGCAAATGCAACTATTTCTGAAGACGGAAAAACCTTGACCATTACTGGGAAAGAAGCAGGCGAAACCACCATTACAGTTACCGATGGAACGATGGAAAAGCAGATTTCTGTTACTGTATCGGTAGAACCAACGTTGAATCTGGCTATTGAGCCGACAAGCATTCAAGTTGGAGAAACTGCAACTCTGACACCAAGTATGAGTGATGGAAGCGATTGTAGCGGTGTTACTTATTCGATTACAGCAGGTACTGATGTTGTTTCGATTAGCGGTAATACAGTTACTGGTTCGAAAGCCGGAACAGCAACCATTGTTGCAGAGCGAAACGGCAAAACATCAGATCCTGTTACCATTATCGTTACAGAACCGCCGCTGAGTTTGGATAAAGACAATGTGACTGTTTCTGTTGGCGGTACGGCTACGATTCAGGCAAACCGGACTGTGACACTTTCACAAGCTCCAGTTGACAGCATTGCAACGGCTTCTGTAAGTGGAAAAAACATTACTGTAACAGGTGTTGCAGCGGGTTCGACTTCTTTCACTGTAAAGGATTCGGACGGACAGGAAAAGACGGTTTCGGTTACTGTAGAAAAGAGTGTTGAATTTAAGCTCTATAAAGATGGTGTGGATGTTACAAATAAAGGCTTATCTTATGATGATAGGTTTAAAGTGAAAAATGGTACTGTTGTAACATTTAAAACAAGTATACCATTTACCAATGTTGAAACTACAAATGGTTGGTTTATATCTGTAAATAAAGTTGATGAGAAAACATTTACAGTGGGAGTAGGTGGATATAAAAATCCAAGTGCTTATGATAATGGATTTAACATAACATATAATGATGCTTCTGGAACAAGTATTACAAAGAAATACTTTGTTGAAATCACAGATGCTGACCCTCCAATTACACTGACAGCTTCCTCTAAATTTGTAAAAACAGAAAAGACTTTGCAGATAAAATCAAATGTAACAGGTGTGACCTATTCGTCCTCGAATGCACAGATTGCTACTGTAGATGCGACAACTGGACTTGTAACCGGTGTTAGTGTAGGTGAAGTAACAATTACTGCGAAGAAGAATGGTTATACAGATGGAACAATCAATCTAACTGTTACAGATGTAGATATCACTGGAAAAGTGTTGACAAGTAATGAAGTCTATACATTCAATATTCCAGAGAAATATCAAGATAACATTAAAAAGTTAGAAGTTTCTTTTGCGGATTATTCTGCTACTAATAATGTTGGAATTAATGTTTATTTTAATGCTTCTAATGCAATAGATACACAACCAAATAGTTGGATTGAATTTGATGGAAGCAATGGAAATATGAAAAATCTCTATATTTTTAATGATCATAACAATTATTTTTCTAAAGTGAATTATCAATTTGGTATTGTTAATGGTAATACTGCTATTTGGGAAAAAAATTCAGCATCTAAAAATGAAAAAATTATTTTTCAAGCTAAAGATACTGTAAACTGTACAATTACAAAAATTAGCATCATAAACGAAGCAGGAGAAACACACACCATTACAAACTTTGAAGAAACATATACCCCCCAATCCCTCTCAGCCCCACGCAGAGCCGTTGCAGCAGCGGCTGTCATCGAATCGGAACAGTTGCTCTCTGCCGCCAACGAAACCGCTGGCGTTCAGACACAGGCTCTCGAAAACACCATTGATGCAAGCGAAGTTTCCGATAGCGACTGGGCAAGCGGTCTGCTGCTCGAAATCGACGCAACCGACCACTGGCAGGGCAGCGTGACGAATCTTTCGGTTACCGACAGCAACGGCAACACCTACTACTATTGGGCGGTGGAAGAACCTGTCACGGGCTATACGCCAAGCTATCTGTTCCAGGATGCTGACGGCTCGCAGAGCAACGCCATCAAGGCAGATGCACAGGTGGACGGCACAGACATCATCATCCTGAACACCAAGCAGGATACCTCCTACACCCTCCCCAGCACCGGCGGAACGGGCGTGACCCGCTATTATCTCATCGGCTTGCTGCTGATGGGTGGCAGCGGACTGGTAGTTTGTTATCAATTTCGGCGGAAACGCCATGGAAATTGTGCAAAATAAACAAAATTAGAGTTCTTCTGTTGACATTTTTGGAAAATATTTCAGAACTCCTTGACAAACGCATTGACTTGTGTTACAATAATATCAAGGAGTTCTGAATAAACAGAGAACCGTATGCGAAATGGCGAAATGCCATCACAACAAAAATTTAAAATGTATCTAAAAAATGGATACAAAGGAAAAGGAGCGTTTATTATGAAAAACACAAAAAGAGCAAGAAGAGCTGCAGCGTTCGCCGCAGCCGTAGTGATGGCAGCTTGTGCAGCCGTTCCGATGAGTAGTTCGTTTTCTGCAAGTGCAGCTGGAAATAACACCATTACAATTACCGCTGTAGATGGTGCAGCTATTACGCATAATTATGAAGCATATCAGGTTTTCAAAGGACAGTATGCAGCTGGTTCACTTGGTAATATTGATTGGGGTACTGGTGTAGATGGAACTGCTATTTTAGCTGAGTTGCAAAGTGCAGCAGCACCTTTAGATGTATTCAATAGTGCAAAAGATGCAAAGGATGTAGCAGAAAAGTTGGCTACTGGTGTTACAAAGGCAGACGATGATACATTGGCAGTCGCTTTTGCAGCAGTTGTTGGAAAGCATTTAACAGCTGTTAAGAGTGGTACATATGCGAATGGAGCAATTACTGGATTGGATGATGGTTATTATTTGGTTCAGGATGCTTCTGATTCTCCATCTGGTACTGGAGAAACTAACAGCGGTGCAAAGACACGGTTTATTTTGAAGGTTGCTGGCGGCAATGTTAACGTAACTGCGAAAAGTTCCGCTCCTTCTGTTATTAAAAAGGTAAAGGAAGACGATAAGACGGTTACAGGTGCTGTTACAGTTGGAGCATATACAGCAAATGCACAATACAACGATGCTGCAGACTATTGCATCGGCGAAAATGTTCCATTTGAACTGATCAGTACAATGCCGAGTACTTATGATGATTATACATCGTATTTCTATCAGTTTACAGATACTCTGGCAAGCAACTTTACACTGAACACAGATAGCATTGCTGTTAAAGTCGTAAATGCAGATGGTGAAACATCATTGACTGCTACTGATTATACTGTAAGTTCTCAGGATGAATCTGGAAAGTTTACCATTACGATTAACGATACCAAGAAGATTACTGCTATTACAAAGGATAGCACAATTGTAGTAGATTATAATGCTACATTGAACAACACTGCTGAGATTGGCTTGCCTGGTCAGGAAAACAAGGTAGACTTGACGTATTCCAACAATCCGAACTACACTGGCGATGGTGCAAGCACACCTGAAGGTGATAAGGGAAAGACACCAGAAGATAAGGTTATCGTATTCACCTATGAACTGGATGTAACCAAGTATTTGGGTAATGAAGAAACAAAGGCAGATGCTGAAGACGGAACAAAGGCAGGATTTAAGCTTGGTAATGCAGATGGTTCTAAGTGGGCAACTGTTGATGGTAATTTAAGAATTACTGGCTGGGTTGATGATGTGGCTGATGCTACTGAAGTAACAACTGATGCAGAAGGTATTTTCAAGTTCATTGGTTTGGATGATGGCACATATACCTTAAGAGAAACAACAACCCCGACCGGTTATAATACTATGGCTGATTTGACTCTGACCATTGGTGCAACAACTGCCAATAATCAGGTTTGGTCTGGAACAGCAAGTGATGCATTGTCAGCAATTGAGTTGACAATGAATAGTACTAATACCGCTGGTGATGTTAATAAGGGTACTGTAAACGGATCTATTACTAACCAGAAGGGTTCTTCTCTCCCATCCACCGGTGGTATCGGTACAACGATGTTCTACGTTGGCGGCGGTGTGCTGGTTGCAGGTGCTGGCGTGCTTCTCATCACCAAGAAGCGGGCAAAGAAAGACGCTGAATAAACCACGATCCGGAACGTCCGGTTTTCAAAAATCCTAATTTCACAGTCTGCCGGCGGGTGTATGCCTGTCGGCAGGCATTAGGGAGTGCCTCATGAGAAAGAAAAAAACAGGTGTCATTTCAACCATTTTTTTGATTTTGATTTTACTGGTGGGGCTCTCCGTAATGCTGTATCCAACCATCAGCGACTGGTGGAATTCCAAAGTACAAACCCGTGCCATTGCAAGCTATAGTCAGGCGGTCGAGGAACTGGACGACAGCGAAGCGGAACTGCTGCTCCAGCAGGCAAAGGACTACAACAAAGACCTTTACAACCTGCCCGCCCCGTTCACCAACTGCGACCAGCTTTCTGCGTATGATTCGCTCTTGAATATCTCCGGAACGGGAATCATGGGCTATATTACCATTCCTGTCATCCATGTGGAACTGCCAATTTACCACGGCACGAGCGAAGAAGTGCTGAATATTGCAGCCGGACATTTAAAGGGGTCGTCCCTACCGGTCGGCGGAGCAAATACCCATTCTGTCATTTCCGCCCATCGTGGCTTGCCCTCGGCGAAGCTGTTCACCGATATCGACCAGATGGTCGTGGGGGATACATTCACGATTACGGTTTTGGATCAGGTTCTGACCTATCATGTCGAACAAATCCGAATCATCCTGCCGGAGGAGATTGAAAATCTCTATGTTGAACCGGAACAGGACATGGTAACGCTGATGACTTGTACACCTTACGGAGTCAATACCCATCGGTTATTGATTCGTTCCAAGCGAATTGATACAAAATACCAATCTCACGCTACGGTTGCTGCCGATGCGGTACAGTTAGATCCCATGCTGGTTGTGCCATGTTTATCTGCACCGCTGTTGTTGGGATTATTTATTTTCTGGGGCGTGAGCGGAAAGCGAAACAAGCGGCATTTCCCACATGAAGACCCGCTGTCCCTGTTTTCCGAAGAACCGCCGAAAAAGAAGAAAAAGTAGGGAGGAACTGCGAATGATACAGCGAAGATGGTTTGCTCGTTTGCGTTATGGTGCAGCGGCATTGTTATTTTTTCTCTGTTTTTGGCTGACACCCATGCAAACAGAAGCTGCTACAGACGGAATGCTGACGATTATCTGTAAAGACGGCGATACCATTCTTCCCAATCTGACGTGGAAGCTCTATCGGGTCGGCAGCTATAGTTCCAGCGGAGAATTGCTGTTAGAGGGTGATTTTGCAGATTACCCCGTCAACGGGAAGCTGACCACCACCGCCGAAGTGCAGGATGCAGCGGATACACTGGCGAATTTAACGGTAGTGGATGCGATTGCACCGCTTTCGACTGGAAAAACAGACCAGAGCGGAGCAGTGACGTTTGCCCCGCTGGAAACCGGAGCATATCTGATTACTGGAAAGCCGGTTGTCGTTGGCGATAAGCGATATATTCCAGCACCAGCTCTGTTATATCTGACAGAAGAATCCGACAGCGATACGTTTCAATGGAATATTTACCCGAAATTTACCGTGAAGCCGTTCTCGACTTCTTCCACAGTCAAATATAGCGTGGAAAAAGTTTGGTTGCATGATGAAGGCATGACCATGAATCGTCCGGAAGGTTTGGTGATTCAGCTGTATTGCGATGATGTCATGCGGGAAGAAGTCACGCTGAATGAAGCAAATGGGTGGTCGTATTCCTGGGAAGGAAATTCTCTGGAAGAATGGCATGTCAAGGAACTTGTCGTTCCGGAGAATTATTTGGTGGTTTATAAGCAGAATGATACACAGTTTTTGATTTTCAACTCTCACAATCAGACGGGTTCTCAGGAACTGACAACCGCACCCATTACAACCACCACAACGACTGAAACCACAACCGTCACAACGGAAACCGTACTTTCTAAAACAGAAACGACAACACCAGAAACGACGACCTCTGTTGGAAGTTCGATTTCTGGCGGTACAGCAATTGTTTCTACAACAGAAACCGGAACAGCAACCATAACATCCGGCAGTGGTACAACATCAACCGGAAGTAGTGGCTCTACAACCAGTGGTTCTGGAACGGGAACAACGGTTACGACTACAAAGCCGACTTTGCCGGCAACGGGGCAGCTTTGGTGGCCAGTTCCATGCTTGGCAGCAGGCGGATTGGTGTTGCTGGGTATTGGCTGGCGAATGGATAAAAAAGAGGACTAATGCATGAAACGATGGAAAGCAGGACATTTTGTAATGCTGGCGGGGGCAGTGCTGCTGATAGCAGCACTGTCCCTTGTTCTTTGGAATTGGCATGAAAGCAATCAGGGCGGAGAATCTGCCAAAAAAATACGGGATACCCTTCATTCTGCCTTAGAAGAAGAGGAGCAAACTGGCAATGGTTTCCCGATTGCCACAACGATTGTTTCTGTTCCAGAAAGACAAACTACAACACAAGTGGTAGGAGGGATTGGTTCTGGTCAGGATTCCGAAACAGGAATGATTTCCGGTGTGGAAACGTCCCGTCCGCAGATTGCGGATGCATGGGATGCCTATCAGACGACAACCGGAACAAATCCTGCCAAAGAACAGGAAATATGGGCGGAAATTGATAGCGATTGGTATATTGGCATTCTGACGATTCCAACCTTACAGGTGGAAGTTCCGATTTTTTCGGAATATGTATTTGACCAGTTGCCCTATACCCCCTGTCGTTATGCTGGCAGCTATCTGACTGATAATATGATTGTCGCAGCCCATAACTATGATTCTCACTTTGGACGAATCCGAAAGCTGGACAGCGGCGACCCGATTGACTTCACGGATGTAACCGGAACGGTCTATCATTATCAGGTCATACAGACGGAAATATTACCGGATACTGCTGTGGAAGAGATGGAGCAGGGAAATTGGGATTTGACGCTATTTACCTGTACGCTCAGCGGAACGCAGCGTGTAACAGTTCGTTGCGAGCGGATTTCCTGAATGATTTCCGGCGAATCAAGATGCTTTTTGATGCCATTCTATCTGTGGATGAGAATGGCATTTTTTATTTTCTAAAATGTTAATTTTTCCGGTTGCATTGTGTTTTCATTGAAAATATGGTATAATATTTTTTTACAAACGAAAAATTGGGGGAATTGTTTTCGGGGAAATTGAAAGGAGCATGATGATGCAATCAACTTGGTTAGACAAATTAGAACGAAAATTCAGAAAGTTTTCCATTCCCAACCTGATGAACTTGATTTTGGTCGGAATGGCAGTGGTATTTCTGTCGGATATTTTTTTGAGTGTCCAGTATGGAACAACGCTTTCCAGCTACCTTTATTTTAGCCGCAGTGCGATTTTTCACGGGGAAGTTTGGAGAATTTTGTCGTTTCTCTTTATTCCTATCAATTCTAGTCCGATTTGGATTCTCTTTTCCATGTATTTCTATTGGCTGATTGGGTCTGGCTTGGAACGGGAATGGGGAAGTTTTCGGTTCAACGTCTTTTATCTTTGCGGAGCAATTGGAACGATTCTTTCCGGCTTGATTACGGGCTATGTGGGCAACACCTATTTGAATTTTTCGCTGTTTCTGGCGTTTGCTCTGCTGTATCCGGATTTTCAGGTGATGCTGTTCTTTATATTGCCGGTGAAAATGAAATGGCTCGCATGGCTGGATGTGGCATTTTTAGCGTTAGAATTTCTGCGGAGCAGCTGGTCGGGAAAGCTGGCAATTCTCTTTGCTTTTGCCAATATTCTGTTGTTCTTCGGAAAAGATTTCTGGCAGTTTTTCCAGAATCAGATTCGGCGGTATCAGTATCGAAAAAAGATGAAGTAAGTTCAGCGAAAAGAGGCGAATCGCAGTGAAACAGTGGCAACAAAAAGTATTTGGGATCGTTTTATTTATTGCAGCCATTTTTTTGATTTTAGCGAATTTTGAAGAATCATCCTATGCATTTTCATTTTTGTTTGAATTGATTCAGCCGGTCATTGTAGCAGGTGTTCTGGCATTCTTTTTACATATTCCGATGAATGGCTTCCGGAATTTCCTGCAAAAACATGCCAAACGTCCCCACAAGGAACGGTTTTGGAATACCATTAGTCTGGTGTTGACGTTGCTGTCAGTTTGTATTGTATTGGCAGCGGTTTGTATGCTGATGATTCCGGCATTGATTCAATCCATCATGGATATTTACAACAAAGTGCAGCATAACTTGCCGATTTGGCTGAATCAGCTGGCAGCGTATGGAATTGATACGGCGATGTTGGAAGAATGGCTGAAAAATGCAGAACAAGGGCAGCTGCTGCAAAAGCTGATTGTCGGCGTTGGAAACTGGGTACCAACCATTTTCTCTGCCGCAGCGTCTACCGCAAGCGTTGTGGTGGATGGTGTGGTTGGCTTTATTCTGGCAATTTATCTCTTGATGGAACGGCATACCATCGGCAGACAACTGAACAAGGTACTGGAAGCCAACTTGCAACATACTACTTGTCAGAAAATTCGGGATACGGGAAATTTGATTTGTCAGATTTTCCGGAGTTTCCTGTGTGGGCAGTGTTTGGAAGCGGTTATTCTGGGAACACTGATGTTCCTTGCCTTTGCAATCTGCGGCATTTCCTATGCGGGGCTGATTGGCGTTTTGACGGCAGTTTGTTCGTTTATTCCCTTTGTGGGGGCATTCTTGGCATGCTGCACCGGAGCACTGCTGAACCTGATGATTGACCCGTGGAAAGCATTGCTTTGTATTTTGGTTTATCTGGTGGTACAGTTTATCGAAGGACATTTTATTTACCCGAAAGTGGTTGGTAATTCGGTCGGCTTATCCTCGTTCTGGGTTCTGGTTGCCGTTTTGGTGGGGCAGAATTTGTTCGGGGTGTTCGGAATGATTTTGTTTATTCCGCTGACCTCCGTCATCTATACACTTCTGAAAAATGATACCAACCGAAAATTGCAGAAAAAGGCAGAATTGGCACAGGAAACAGTCGGAACGGATTCCGAACCGCATCAAACAGAATAGCATTTGAAACCGCTTTTCCCTTATCGGGAGAGGCGGTTTTCTGTTGAGCAGGTGCGAAGCACAAATAAAAAGTTTTTCGATGCAGCAGTTTTTCAAAAATGCTGCCGAGGTGTGGGCGAGCAGCCCACATTTGCGGAGCAAATGAAACTGCATAAGAATCTGCAAGTAAAATCTAGAAGAGAATCGAAAGAATCGCAATTGCCTTCAAAATCAAAAGGTTGTAATGAGAGATACGGTTTCAGGGGCAATTGCGATTTCCAAGGCAAGCTGGGGATGTGCCCCAGCCTTGCCGAACCGGATTGAGGTGGTTTTTCTAGGACAAGCCGCAGGCAAATAAAAAGTTTTTCGATGCAGCAGTTTTTCAAAAATGTTGGCAAGGTGTGGGCGAGCAGCCCACATTTGCGAAGCAAATAAAACTGCACAATGAGAGAAAACAAAAATCAAAGAGAGAATCGCAAAGAATTGCAGCTTCTCAAGTGCGAGCAATGGATTTCCGGATATTTTCAGGAATAGCCTTGATTTTTTCTCATGAAAATGCTATAATAGTAAATTATACATGAGAGCCGAAACGACTGCACAACAGGGCACTTTTCGGCAAATGGACAGCAGCAGTGAAAATTGCAGTTGTGATTTTATGCAGAAATGAGGGCATTCAATTCATGAAAAGTATGACTGGCTTTGGAAGAGGACAGTTCACAGCGGATGGCGTCGATATCTTAGCAGAAGTTCGTTCTGTCAATCATCGGTTCTTAGAGTGTACCGTTCGATTGCCAAGAGCGTACAGTTTTTTGGAAGAACCCATCAAGAAAGCCGTTCAGCAGGTTGCTGCACGGGGAAAAGTAGAAGTCAATCTGACCATGCAGTTGCCGGAATCCGCAACCAATACCGTGGCAGTGAATGTAGAACTGGCAAACGCTTATTGTCAGGCATTGCAGGCAGCCAACGAAACCCTGCAATTACAGGACGACTTGACACTTTCCACCCTGTTGCGGCTGCCGGATGTCTGTACCGTACAGAAACAGCCAATGCAGGAAGAAGAAATCTGGAGCGACACCAAAATCGCTTTGGAACAGGCATTGCAGCGGTTTGTAGTGATGCGGGAAGCCGAGGGCGAAAAGCTGCGGCAGGATGTGTTATCTCGCTTGCAGACCATCACCCAGCATTTGACGGTCGTGGAAGCAGAAGCTCCAACGATGCAGCAGAATTATTATGACCGGCTCTATCAGAAGTTGCAAACATTGCTGGAAGACCAGTCGATTGATGCCCAGCGTTTGGTAACGGAAGCAGCTGTTTTCTCCGAAAAGGTTGCCATTGATGAAGAAACCGTTCGGCTGCGGAGTCATTTGCAGCAGTGTGCCGATTTGCTGGAGGCAAAAGAACCAGTCGGCAGAAAGCTGGACTTCTTAGTACAGGAGATGAACCGAGAAGTCAATACCATCGGCTCGAAGGCACAAAATCTGTCGATTACACAGTTGGTTGTAGAGATGAAATCTGAAATCGAAAAGATTCGGGAACAGATTCAAAATATTGAATAATCAGAAAGGGTGATTTCATGCAGAAAGGGTTATTGTTGGTCGTTTCTGGCCCGTCCGGATGCGGAAAGGGAACGGTTCTGAAAGAAGTCATGCAGCAGCAGGACTTGTATTATTCCGTTTCCCTGACGACCCGTGCACCAAGACCGGGCGAGGTTGACGGTGTGCAGTATCATTTTGTTTCCAAGGAACAATTTGAAGAGATGATTGCACGGGATGAAGTGCTGGAACATGCAGAGTTCTGCGGAAACTATTACGGAACGCCACGGGATGCGGTCGAAGCGATGCGGAACGAGGGCAAAAATGTCATTCTGGAAATTGAAGTACAGGGTGCTCAGCAGGTGATGCAGAAGTGTCCGGATGCCGTTTCGATTTTCATCGCACCGCCAAGCATGACCGAATTGGAAAAACGGCTGCGTGGTCGGGGTACAGAAGCAGAAGAAGTCATTCAAAAACGGCTTGCAACTGCAAGCGGTGAATTGAAAGATGCACCAAACTACAAATATTTGGTTGTCAACGACCAAGTAGAAACCGCTGCACAGGAAATCTTGACGATTCTGGCAGCAGAACAAATCCATCAAATCAATAAAGAAGAAAAAGTGAAAGAGGTATTAGAATCATGAGTATGTTAAGACCATCCTTAAATCAGTTAATGACCAAGAACGAAAGTTGCTATTCTGTTGTTGTCGGCATTGCCAAGCGGGCAAGAGAAATTGCCGATGAACTGTATGACCAGAAGAAGGAACTGAAAGAAAAGCCGGTACAGACTGCCGTTGATGAACTGGCAGCCGGAAAGTATCGCATCATCGAAAGCGAGGAACTGAATCATAACAACTAATGCAGCTCCAGAGTCGGCTTTTTTTCTGGGGGTTGCCGTCTGGGACACAACGTATGCCTTTGACCGATTGTTTACCTATCGGGCAGATACACCCGTTGCAGTGGGCTGTCGGGTGCTTGTGCCCTTTGGAAGAGGCAACCGGGAACGGGTCGGCATGGTGTTGGAATGCCAAGAGCCGCCAGCAGCAGAAACCGCTGTAAAGCCAGTGCTTGCTGTTTTGGATGCGTTGCCAGTGCTCCAGGCAGAACAATTGGATTTGGTGTTCTGGCTGCGAGAAATGACGTTCTGCACGTATTGTGATGCCATTCGTACCATCTTGCCAGCTGGCATGCAGTTGCAAATCGTTCAGAAAATGGTTTTGGTACAGCCCAAGCCAAATGTACGGCTTTCTGATGAAGAAGAACGGTATTATCAAATTCTGAACACTGCTTCAACGCCAGCAGCCTTTCAGAAACGTCTGCATCATCCCTTAGCAGCGAATCTGCTGGAAAAGGGATTGTTGCAGCAGGTTTCCACTGCAAAATCTCGGGTACAGGAATCGAAAGTGAAACTGCTATCCCTCGCTGACCCTCTGCCGGAACGAAAGATGACACCCAAGCAGCAAAGCTTAGTGAAGTTGTTGCAGGAGTGCGGAACGCTGCCGGAGAAAGAAGCCTGCCGCCGCTGTGGGATTACCAAAGCTGTGGTACAGTCGGCAGAGAAAAACGGCTTGCTGATATGTGAAATGCGTGTTGCAGAGCCGATTGCAGAGGATGTTCCTGTAACAGAATCGCTGGAACAAGTTGTTCTGACCGAGGAACAGGAATCCGTGATGGAGCAGGTATTGCAAAAGGTATTGGCGGAAGAAACCGCTTATTTTCTGCTGCACGGCGTAACTGGCAGCGGAAAGACTCGTGTCTTTCAAAAGCTGATTGCAGAAACACTCAAGCAGGGCAAACAGGCGATTCTGTTAGTGCCGGAAATTGCACTGACACCGCAGATTGTCGGGCAGTTTCAAAGTCTGTTCGGAAATGCAGTCGTTGTCATGCATAGTGCCCTGACCGACCGACAGCGACAAGATGCCTATCAGCGAATGCAGAATGGAACAGCAAAGATTGCGATTGGTACACGTAGTGCGGTGTTTGCTCCCGTGCAGAATCTGGGCATTTTGATTGTGGATGAAGAGGGCGAACGGACGTATAAATCCGAAAACGCTCCTCGCTATCATGCAGTTGCAGTCGCTCGGAAACGCTGTCAGACCCATCACTGTCCGCTGCTGCTGGCATCTGCAACACCCTCCATTGAAAGCTACTACTATGCCAAAAAGGGCGTTTATACGCTACTGGAACTGAAGAAACGGTATCGCAATATGCCACTTCCAGAAGTTACAGTTGTAGACATGAACCGGGAACGGCAACTGGGCAATGGGACACCATTCAGCAATACACTGCTGGATGCGATGCAGGAAACGCTTTCGCAGGGAAAACAAGTATTGCTGCTGCTGAATCGGCGGGGCTATCATACGATGATTAGCTGCTGCTCCTGTAATCAGCCGGTTTACTGCCCCAATTGCAGCGTACCGATGACGTATCACAAAGTCAGCGACCAGCTGATGTGTCACTACTGTGGGCATATGCAGCCGATGCCGGAAACCTGTCCGCATTGCGGTGGGAAACAGTTTCGAAGAATGGGCTTTGGGACACAGCAGATGGAAGAACAGCTGCAATTGCTGTTTCCGAAAGCAAGGGTGCTCCGTATGGATGCGGACACAACTGGCTCTCGATATGCCTATGAGGAAAAGTTTGCAGCATTCCGCAACAAGGAATACGAAATTATGGTTGGTACGCAGATGATCGGAAAGGGACTGGATTTTCCAGATGTCACGCTGGTGGGCGTGCTCTCTCTTGACCAAGCACTGTTTGCCGGCGATTTTCGCAGTTATGAGCGAACATTTTCTCTGATTACGCAGGTTGTCGGCAGAAGCGGACGGGGCGATACTGCCGGACGAGCCATTTTGCAGACGTTCTTGCCCAATCACTATGTATTACAGTTGGCAGCAAGACAGAATTATCCAGTCTTTTATGAGCAGGAATATGCCATCCGGAAAACCATGCTGTTTCCGCCATTTTGTGACCTGTGTATACTGGGATTTGTCGGCGAAAAAGAAGAAACCGTTGCCGCTGCTGCTGCGGAGACTGTCCGGCAGATTCAAGTCTATGTGAAAGAGCAGGCGTTTTCCTATCCGCTGTGGGTGCTGGGGGCAGTGCCCTGCCACTATGAACGGCTGAAAGGAAAATATCGGTATCGAGTCATTTTAAAGTGTAAGAATACATCACCATATCGCACGCTGATTCGGGCTGTCTTGGAAGCAGTCACCGCACAGAAAGCATTTGCAAAGCTGTATCTGTATGCGGATATGAATGGCGATATTGGCGTATAATAGATAGAAGGAGATCAAGATTTTATGGCAATTCGTAGAATCCGAAAAGAGGGTGATCCGGTTTTACGCACGGTGTGTAAACCGGTAACACAATTTGACGAATCCCTGTGCCGTCTGCTGGACGATATGCAGGAAACCTTGAAAGATGCTGGCGGTGTTGGTCTGGCAGCACCGCAGGTTGGCATTCCGAAGCGGTTGTTTATTATGGACTTGGGTCTGCCGCAGATGATTGAAGCCATCAATCCGCAGATTCTCAAAGCCAGCGGAAAGCAGCACGTTGTAGAGGGCTGTCTTTCCTGTCCGGATACTTGGGGCTATGTTGACCGCCCGAAACGCTGCCGGATGCGGGCACAGAACCGCAAGGGCGAATGGTATGAAATGGCATTCGCAGACTTGGGGGCACAGTGTGCCTGCCACGAAAATGACCACTTAGACGGTCATTTGTTTGTGGATATTGTAACCGAATTTGTAGAGCCAGACGAAGAAGAGGAATGAGGATTCATGAAGATTGTATTTATGGGAACGCCGGATTTTGCCGTTCCTTGTTTGCAGGCACTGCTGCAACAGGCATATGAAGTGGTCGGTGTCTTTACGCAGCCGGACAAGCCAAAGGGCAGAGGATACAAGATGATTCCGCCGCCGGTGAAAGCCGCTGCGGTAGAAGCAGGGCTGTCCGTGTATCAACCGCTTTCCCTGCGAAAGGGAGAAGAAGCAGAACAGGCGATGCAGACCTTGCAGGAATTAAACCCGGATGTCATTGTGGTGGTTGCCTATGGGCAGATTCTGCCGAAAGCCGTTTTGGATTTGCCAAAGTACGGCTGTATCAATATTCACGGTTCACTGCTGCCAGCTTATCGGGGAGCAGCACCGATGCAGATGTGTCTATTGAATGGGGAAACAGAAACCGGAGTTACCTCCATGCAGATGGCAGAGGGCTTGGATACAGGCGATATGCTGGTAAAGGCAGCATTGCCGATTGGAGCAGATGAAACATTTGCTTCTCTGCATGACCGCCTTGCAGAACTGGGGGCATCGGTGTTGCTGGAAACACTGGAAAAGTTAGCAGCTGGAACACTACAGCCAGAACCGCAGGACGATGCAAAATCTTCCTATGCAGGCAGAATTACAAAGGAAATGTCTGCCCTGCACTTTGAACAGCCAGCAAATACCCTGCACAATATCATTCGGGGCATTACTGGTTTTACAACACTCGATGGAAAGCGGCTGAAAGTCTATGCTTCTCACGTTGTCACCACTGTCATGCCGGAAGAATTGCCGTGCGGAGCGGTTGCCGATGCAGAAAAGCTGATTGTAAAGTGTGGCGATGGCTTGGGCTTGCAGCTGCTGGAAGTACAGCCAGAGGGCAAAAAGCGGATGAAAGCCGCTGATTTTCTGCGGGGAAAATCCATTCCTTATGGAACGGTTCTCGGCAAAGTAGAACAAAAATAATTTCAAAACGGTTTTACCGGAAAGGAGCAGAAGCGTATGGGATATGGTTTATTGCTCATTGGATTTCTCATCTGTGCGATTGCCTCTTGGAATGTCAATGCAACCTTCAAGCGGTATCAGAGTGTCAGCAATCGGCGAGGGATGACAGCAGCAGAGGCTGCCCGTCAGATTTTGGACGACAATGGGTTGCAAACGATTCGGATTGAACGGGTCAGCGGAAGCCTGACGGACCACTACGACCCGAGAGCCAATGTCATCCGGCTTTCTGATTCTGTCTATGATTCTACATCTGTTGCAGCCATTGGCGTTGCAGCCCATGAATGCGGACATGCGGTACAACATGCGGTCGGATATACCCCGATTAAAATTCGGCAAGCCATTATTCCGATTACGCAGTTTGGCTCATATGCATGGTATTTTGTATTGGTTTTGGGGCTGATTCTCAGTTCTCGACCGCTAGTTTATGGCGGTATTCTGCTGTTTTCTCTGATTGTGCTGTTTCAGTTTGTAACACTGCCTGTGGAATTTGATGCCAGCCATCGAGCACTCAAAACCTTGGATGCCTATCATATGCTGGATGATGACGAAATCGGCAGTGCCCGAAAGGTATTGACCGCAGCAGCAATGACGTATGTTGCTTCTCTGGTCAGCTCCATTTTACAACTGGTACGGCTGTTAGGCTTGGTAGATCGGAGAAAAGATTGATGCAGGGAAGAAAATTTGCAGTACAGTTATTAGACCAGACCGAGCAGGCAGGCAGCTACTCCAACCTGCTGTTGGATCATGCGTTGCATCAGGTAGAAATGGAGCAGAAAGAAAAAAATCTCTGCACCGTTTTATTTTATGGCGTGCTAACTCGCCGGATTACACTGGATGCGATTTTAAAGAAGTATAGCAAAAAGCCCGTTGCAAAATTAGACCCGACTGTGCGGAATATTTTGCATGTGGGCTTGTATCAGCTGCTCTATCTGGATCATATCCCAGACCGTGCAGCGGTAGACGAAAGCGTAAAGCTGACGAAACAGTGCCGAAAAGCAAGTGCAAGCGGATTTGTCAATGCCGTTTTGCGATCGTTTTTACGGGATGAAAAGCAGATTCCGCTGCCGAAACAGAAAAAACAGGCAATTTCCATTCAATATGCTGCACCGCTCTGGCTGGTGGACTTGCTCTTGAAACAGTATGGAGAAACAGAAACGATTGCGTTTCTGGAAAATGCATTGCAGCCAGCTCCGCTGACCATTCGGCGGAATCCGCTGCTGGCAACGGAAGAACAGCTGCTGGAGGCACTTCAGGAACATCAGATTCAGAAACATCCGCTCGTGCCGGATGCCTATTTCTTAAAGGGGGGAAACCTCCGGAATCATCCGGCATTTCAAAAGGGCTGGTTTCATGTGCAGGATGCTGCCTCGCAGATTTGCTGTCGGGCAGTTGGAGCAAAGCCGGAAGAAACCGTACTGGATGTCTGTGCAGCTCCGGGCGGAAAAACCTGTACCATTGCAGAGTATATGCAGGGAACAGGGCAGATTTTAGCGTTTGAATTGCAGCCGAAGCGAGTTCCGCTGATTACAAAGGCAGCAGAACGGCTGCATTTGCCCAATGTCACAGCTCAGCAGGGCGATGCAAGCGTATACAATTCGGCATTGCCGCAGGCTGACCGAGTATTGTGTGATGTGCCTTGTTCCGGCGTGGGCGTGATTCGGCGAAAGCCGGAGATACGGTATAAAAATCCGGAAAGTTTTGCCGATTTGCCAGTCATTCAGGCGGCGATTCTAGAAACCGCATCCCGTTATGTAAAAGTGGGCGGAACGCTGCTGTATTCCACCTGTACGATTCGACAGGAGGAAAATGCAGACGTGGTGACAGCATTTTTAGCAAAGCACAGCGAATTTGTACCGCAGCCCATTCTGCCGGAATGGGGCGGAAAATGGGCGGAATCTATGGTGACCCTGCTGCCGTCTGACTGTAACAGCGATGGGTTCTTCTTGGCAAAATTACAGCGTGTGCAGGAAGGGTGACCGGAATGGAACAACAAGACATACTTTCTATGACTTTGCCGGAATTACAGGCAGCCGTACAGGAATTGGGCGAGCCAAAATTTCGAGCAAAACAGATTTTTAACTGGCTGCACCAGAAACGGGTGACTGATTTTTCTGAGATGACTACGTTATCTTTGCCATTTCGAGAACGATTGGCATCCGATTTTTGTATCAATCGGATAAAAATTGCAAAAAGACTTGCATCTTCGGTCGATGATACGGTAAAATACTTATATGAACTGCCAGACGGCAACTATGTAGAAACCGTCTGTATGCAGTATCACCACGGCACAAGCCTGTGCATTTCAACACAGGTGGGCTGCCGGATGGGATGTCGGTTCTGTGCATCTGCCATTGCAGGATTCGTGCGGAACTTGACACCAGCAGAAATGCTCCTGCAAATTTATGAAACGGAACGAGCACAGAATTGCAAAATCTCCAGTTTGGTGCTGATGGGTATCGGCGAACCACTGGATAACTTTGACAATGTACTGCGGTTTTTGCAGCTGCTTTCCGACCCGAACGGGTATGGCATGAGTTTGCGGCACGTTACCGTTTCTACCTGCGGCGTTGTGCCGAAGATTCTGGAGCTGGCAGAACAGCGGTTAGGGCTGACGCTATCTGTTTCCCTGCATTGCCCGAACGATGCCGGAAGAAGTGCCATTATGCCCATCAATCGTTCTTATCCGATTGATGTTCTGTTGGATGCCTGTCAGACCTATTTTGAAAAGACTGGAAGACGGGTCACATTTGAGTATGCCGTGATGGATCAGGTCAACAGTGCGGAGCAGGATGCAGCAGCACTGGCAGAACGCTTGAAAGGGCTGCATGCTCATGTCAACTTGATTCCCATCAATCCAGTCAAGGAGCGGAATTTTCACACCTTAAAAAAGACGGTTTTGCAATTTCAAAAGACCTTAGAACGATATGGAATCCCTGCCACGATTCGGCGTACACTGGGCAGCGATATTGAAGCTGCCTGCGGACAGCTGCGACGGGATGCCATTCAACAAACATAAACAGAAGAAACAGGGGGGAATGCATTGAATTTTGCAACTGCAACACATATTGGTTATGTGAGAGAGGAAAATCAGGACTGTGTCGAAATCCGGACGTTTCCAGATGGCGTTCTGGCACTGGTTTGTGACGGAATGGGCGGAGAACGCTCCGGAAAAGAAGCCAGTACCCGTGCAACTGAAATTTTTCTGGAATGCATGGAGGAACGCTGTCAAGAGCCGATGCAGACCTATGAAATCCGAAATGCGATGATGGCAGCGGTGTCTGCCGCCAACAGTGTCATCTATACTGCCGCAAAGCTGAACTATCAGAATTTTGGCATGGGAACGACTTGCGTGGCTGCGTTCTGGAATCAAGAGGGCGTGACCATTGTCAATGTCGGGGATAGCCGTGCGTATTACTATGCAGATGGTGTTTTGCAGCCGATTACCATTGACCATACACTGGTCAATTTTCTGCTGTTTTCCGGAAAAATCAAAGAAGAGGAATTGGAAACCCATCCCATGAAGCACATGCTGATTCGAGCAGTTGGTGTCGAAAAAACGGTGGAAGCAGATGATTTCTTTTTGCCCTATACGGACGGCATGAAAATCCTGCTCTGTTCGGACGGACTGCATGGATTCTGTACCGAGGAAGAGATGCAGGAAATCTTGCAGCAGGAAAAGCCTGCACAGGAATTGGCGGATGAACTGCTGCAGCTGGCGTTGGAGAAAGGCGGCAGGGATAACATCGCAATTGCAATCATTACAGATTAACATCATCGGAGGGAGCGTATGGATAATTATATCGGCAAACGGCTGGACGGTCGCTATGAAATTACAGAGCTGATCGGTCAGGGCGGTATGGCAAATGTGTATAAGGCAACAGATGTGCTGGATAATCGAATTGTTGCCGTGAAAATCCTGAAACGGGAATTTTCAGAGAGTGATGAATTTCTGCGGCGATTCCGGAATGAATCCAAGGCAATTGCCGTTCTTTCTCATCCCAACATTGTCAAGATTTATGATATGGGATTCTCGGAGAAGCTGCAATATATCGTCATGGAATATATTGACGGCATCACCTTAAAAGAATACATCGACAGCGAACGGGTTCTGAACTGGAAAGATGCGGTGCATTTTATCATTCAGATTTTACGGGCATTACAGCACGCCCATAACCGTGGAATCGTTCATCGGGACATCAAGCCGCAAAATATCATGTTGCTGACAGATGGAACGATTAAAGTCATGGACTTCGGAATCGCCAAGTTTGCACGGGAAGAAAGCATGACTGCAACCGATCAGGCAATCGGAACGGTACACTACATCAGTCCGGAGCAGGCAAGAGGGGACGTGACGGATGAAAAGAGCGATATTTATTCCGTTGGTGTCATGTTTTATGAGATGCTGACCGGACAAAAGCCGTTTGATACCGATAATCCGGTTTCCATTGCCGTGATGCATATCAAAAATATTCCAGTTCGGCCGAGAGATATTAACCCGAATATTCCTTCCGGTCTGGAAGAAATCATCATGCATGCGATGGAAAAAGATGCGGAAAACCGCTATCAGACTGCCTCCGATATGATTCGGGATATTGAAGCCTTCAAGCAGAACAACCAAATTATTTTCGGCTATTACAGTGTGCCGCTGGTACAGCAGCGAGCAGCGGAGAACGGTAGAATGCAATACGGTATGCCGCCGCAACAGCCGGTTGCACCGATGCAGCCGCAGCAGCCGGAATATCTGCCGGAAGAACCGGATGAGGATGGAGATGACTATGATGAACCGGATGATTATGATGAACCAGAGCCAAAACAAAAGTCACTGGTTGTTCCGATTCTGACAGCCGTCACAGTGGTCGTCATTGTCGTTGCGGCAGTCTTTATTGTTGCCCTGCTGACGAATCCAAACTTGCTGCGGAAGTCGGTGGAAGTGCCGAATCTGATTGGTATGACCTATGATGATGCGGTCAAGAACTATGATAAAGACATTGTGCTCAGTGTTGAAGAAGAAGATTACAACGATGACTATGCAGCTGGTACGATTTATAATCAGAGTGAAGACGCTGGAACAAGAGTTGACCGAGGCGACAACAACAAAATTCGAGTTGCGGTTGCAGTCAGCAAGGGGACACAGATGATTTCTGTTCCGGAAGTCAAGGGCTATTCTGAAGCAGAAGCAAAGAATATGCTGACCGATTTGGGCTTCCAAGTACACGAAATTCAAGAGGCAAGCAGCTCTGATGATGGCATTGAAAAGGGAAATTGTATCCGAACCGACCCGGCATATGGTACAGAATTGAAGGTTGGCAGCAACATTGATTTGTATGTCAGCACGGGGATTGCCGTTGATGAAATCACCGTTCCGCAGTTTGTCGGCATGACACAGGCAGATGCAGAAACGGAATGTGCAAGAATCAACTTGAAGATTGCAAGCGTGGAAGAAGTCGATTCCGATAAGCCACAGGGTGAAATCGTAGAACAGAGCTTGAAAGCATACAGTGCAACCAATGCTGGTTCGGATATCAGCTTTAAGATTAGTAACGGCAGTGCACCGGAGGGCGAAATTAACTATGGAATGTATCTCCCATCTGACATCACAGGAAAATATACTGTTGATTTCACTATGGATGGAAAGGTGATCCAGAGTTATCCGTTTGTTGCAGAAACCGCTGGCGGTATGATTAGCATTCCAGTCAAGGGAACGGGACAGAAGCAAGTGACCGTTTCTGTAACCGGAGAAAGCACCGGTATGACCGCTCGACTGGGCGTTTATACGTTTGACTTTACAACTGGTTCTTTCACTGCAATTTCAGAGGACTTTGAATCTGCATTTGCTGCGGTGACACCGCAGCATACAGAAGCCGCTCCTGCTGCAACCGAAGCCCCAGCTGCACAGCCGGAGGAATCACAGGAATGATGCAGGAGAAAGAATCAGGCAGAATTTTACAGTGTATCGGTGGAATTTATACCGTTGCAACGGATTCCGGAACGGTTTCCTGTAAGGCAAGAGGAGTGTTCCGAAAGCGAGGCATGACCCCCTATGCCGGAGATTTTGTCACTGTGGAGCAGGGTGTGATGACCGAGATTCTGCCCCGAAAAAATAGCATCATCCGTCCGCCGCTGGCAAACTTAGACCAGTTGTTATTTGTGACCTCCACCTATAAGCCTGTGCCAAATCTGCTGTTGCTGGATCAGTTCATGGCAGTTGCGATTTATAAGCAGATTCAACCGGTTTTGGTGCTGACCAAGTTGGACTTACAGGACGGAGCAGCCTTGCAGGAACTGTATACCAATGCTGGAATTCCCGTATATCCGGTTTGTTATGACCAGCCGGATACGCTGGAGGCAGTGCGTGCTTGCCTGCGTGGAAAAGTCAGTGCCTTGACGGGAAATTCCGGTGCTGGGAAATCCACGCTGTTGAATGCGTTGTATCCGGATTTACAGCTGAAAGTTGGAGAAATCAGCGAGAAGCTGGGACGTGGACGGCATACGACCCGACAAGCTTCTCTGTATCCGCTGGATGGCGGTTATATTGCAGATACGCCCGGATTCTCTACGTTTGAACAGGAACAATATGCACGTATTCCCAAGGAAGAACTGGCGGACTGTTTTCCGGAGTTCGCTCCATATCTGGGAAGCTGTCGGTTTCAGGACTGTGCCCATGTTTGTGAAAAGGGCTGCGGTGTGCTGGCGGCCGTGCAGGATGGCAGCATTGCAGAAAGCCGTCATGCCTCTTATGTTGCCATGTATGAGATTGCAAAAAAGCGAAAGGACTGGGAACAATGAAACGGGCAGTGATTTTTTCCGGCGGTGCATTTGAGAAACCGGATTGGGTGACGTTGCCGAAAGATGCCATGATTCTTTGTGCAGACAGCGGTTTGCGGCATGCCAGAGCGTTGGGCATTTCGCCGGATTGGGTGCTGGGCGATTTTGATTCCAGTTCCGAACAGCCAGAGGGAGAATCGGTCTTGCGGTATCCGCCGGAAAAGGATGATACAGATACGATGCTGGCAGTGAAGCAGGCTCTCTCTTTGGGAGCAGAAGAGATTCAGATTTACGGCGGACTCGGCGGACGATTTGACCATTCCATCGCAAACGTGCAGACACTGCGGTATCTGTCAGAACATGGGGCAGTTGCTTCGCTCTGTGATGCACAGAACTGGATGACGGTGCAGACTGCCGGAACGGTTCATCAATATCCTAGACGGGACGGCTGGTATTTCTCGCTGCTGTCATTGAGCGATACTTGCACAGGCGTTACCATTACAGGGGCGAAGTACTGCTTGCAGAATGGCATATTGCACGCAAATTTTCCGCTGGGAATCAGCAATGAAATCGTTGCCGAGCGGGCGGAAATCTCCCTGCAAACGGGAATGTTATTGGTCTTATATACGAAAGATGCATAAAAAATGCAGGAATCCGAACCGCTGGATTCCTGCATTTTGTTTTTTGTAGAAAGATTCAGGCGGTATGCGATTCTGCCCGCTTGTGATAAAAGAACATACAAACCGCCATGCCAATAATGATGCAATAACCGAGAATACTATATCCGTCCGGAACTTGCTGGAACAGGAAAAAGCCCAGCAATGCCGCAAAAATAATCTGCGTATAGTCATAAACAGAAATATCTTTCGGGGCTGCGTAGAAGTAAGCGTTTGTAACGCCAAACTGTCCGCCAGCTGCGGCAAGTCCTGCTCCAATCAGGGAGAGCAGCTGCTTCCAGGTCATCGGCTCATAGTGCAGCAGCAGCCACGGCAGAGCAACCAGACAGGAAAAGGCAGAGAATAGAAAGATAATCCATGCCTTTGGAACGTGGCGAGTGCCCAAGTAGCGTACCATGGTATAGGCAAATCCTGCCCCGAATCCGCCCAGCAATCCAATACAAGAGGGAAACAGTGAGAGGTTCGAGAACGTCGGCTTGATGATGAACAGACTGCCGATAAACGCACCGCAGATGATGCAGACTTGTTTCCAGGTGATTCGCTCTTTTAATAGCAGCCATGCCAGCAGTACCGAGAAAAACGGCGACATTTTATTCAGCATGGATGCGTCCGAGATGGGAAGATGGTCAACGGCATAGAAGTTGCAGAAGATGCCAACTGTTCCCATGGTTGCCCGTAACAATAACGCACCCGCACTCTTTTTATCGCAGTGCAGGGGCTGCCGTTCCTTGAACAGCATGATCAAGGCGACCAGCAGGGCAATGAGGTTGCGGAAGAAGCTCTTCTGAATAAAGGATAAATCTCCGGCGAGCCGGACAAATGCATTCATCCAAGCAAAGCTGAATGCAGAAAAAATCAGGAAACACGTTCCTTTTGTACGGGAAGAAAGTTGCATATTCGATTCGACCTTTCTGATAAAATCTGTGTTTATCATAGCACAAATGGCGTGTTTTTGCAAGCATAACAAAACAGTTGTCGTTTTTTCGCAAACTACTTGACAAATCAAAAAAAATCTGTTACACTGAACATAGATGAAAGGAAGGTGTCGCCATGCTGAAAGCGATCGGTTCCAGGAAGGATCTGAAGCAGCAGCTGTATTATGAATTCGTTGCCGACTTGTTGGAAAGCAAATCGGTACAAGACCTGAAGCAATACCGCCATCATATCAAAACCACACGGTTTCAACATAGTTTGAATGTTTCTTATTATAATTATCTCATCTGCAAGTTTTTCCACTGGGATGCGGTTTCCGCTGCCCGTGCCGGATTGCTGCACGATTTGTATTTTTATGAAACAGCCGACTATGATGCAACCGAAACCCATGAATCCCACAGTGCCCATCATCCACAAGTGGCATTGCACAATGCAATGCAGCTGTTCTCGGTGAATGCTGTGGAAAAAGACATCATACAAAACCACATGTGGCCGGCAACGCACCACATGCCACACTACAAAGAAAGCTACGTGATTGTTGTCGTAGATAAATATTGTGCAGCACTCGAATATGTTGCTCCATCCTTGCGGAGTCTGTTCCGGAAGGTGTTTCGGAGAAAACGGGCTGCTGCCTAACAAAATTTAATTTTTCGCATAGCGGGAGCGGATGAACGCCGCTGAGAGGATGTGCAGACACATCGACCGATGACCTGATTTGGATTATGCCAACGTAGGGAATGCATGATGAACTTGGAATCAAAATTCCTACAGCATACCTGCTGCATTGCGGTATGCTGTTTTTTTATGGAACAAGAAAGGAGTGCTTGCAGAAAGATGCAGCTTACAGATGCCCAGATGCGGCTTTATGCCATTACCGACGACCGTTGGCTGAATGGCAGAACTTTATATGATTGCGTGGAAGATGCCTTAAAAGGCGGTGTGACCATGCTGCAAATTCGGGAGAAACATTGCAGCACGGAAAAGCTAACTGCACTTGCTATTCCAATTGTGTCGCTCTGTCACCGCTATCACGTTTCCTGTATCATCAATGACGATGTACAGGCTGCCAAGGATAGCGGTGCGGATGGTGTTCATGTTGGACAGGACGATACCAGCATTGCACAGGCAAGAGCCGTGCTCGGTGCAGAAAAATGGATCGGAACAAGTGCCCACAATGTTGCAGAGGCAAGAAAAGCCCAGCAGGATGGGGCGGATTACATCGGAACAGGGGCAGTGTTTGGCTCGGCAACGAAACAGGATGCAACGCCGCTTTCGCTGCAAATGTTACAGGAAATCTGTCAGGCAGTCACCATTCCGGTTGTCGCTATTGGTGGCATTACAGCGGAAAACGCTTTGCAGCTGCGTGGATTTGGTGGACAAGGCATTGCAGTCATTTCGGCGATTTTTGCGAAGCCGGATTGCACAGCAGCCGCAAAGGAAATGCGACAGCTGGCAGATGCGATTTGTAAAGGAGCAGGAGCATGATAGAACGTGTACCAGTTTTAACGATTGCCGGAAGTGATAGCTGCGGTGGTGCAGGCATTCAGGCAGACTTGAAAACTATGACGGCTCTGTATGTTTACGGAATGAGTGCCATCACTGCTCTGACGGCACAAAATACGCTTGGCGTGCAGGGAATTCTGCCTGTTTCAGCGGATTTTTTGGGGCAGCAGCTGGATGCAATTTGCACGGATATTCCGCCGGAAGCGGTGAAAATCGGCATGATTGCCAGTCCAGAGCAGGTGGATGTTATCTGTGCCAAAATTCAGCAATATCACCTGAAAAAGGTCGTTGTTGACCCAGTCATGGTGGCAACCACAGGGGCAGAATTGACCGAACGCACAACTGTGGATGCGATGCGGGGACAGCTGTTTGCACAAGCGGATTTATTAACACCAAACCTCTCGGAAACAGCGGTTCTGCTCGGAAAAGCTGTTCAGACGGTGGAAGAAATGCAGGCAGCTGCAAAACAGCTTGCGGAACAGTATCAGACAGCGGTTTTGGTCAAGGGCGGTCACCTGACAGAAGATGCGATTGATGTGCTCTATGACGGCAGCACGATGCAGTGCTTTTCTGGAGCGAGAATTGCCACGAAGAATACCCATGGAACAGGCTGCACGCTCTCTTCTGCCATTGCGGCAAACTGGGCAAAGGGACATTCCCTTTCGGAGAGCGTCCAGCAGGCAAAATTATATGTTGCAAATTGTATCCAAGCAGGGTTGCAGATTGGACACGGAAACGGTGCAATCTGTCACAACTATGCAGAATAAAAATGATGGAGGAATCAAATGCAGACTTATCACACACAAATGGAAGCAGCCAGAAAGAATATCATCACCCCACAGATGAAAACCGTTGCAGAAAAGGAACGGGTCGATGTGGAATGGCTGCGGGAACGGGTTGCAGCTGGAACGATTTGTATTCCGGCGAACATTCACCACACCTCTCTTTCTGCGGAGGGAATCGGCACAGGACTGCGGACAAAAATTAACGTGAATCTGGGCATTTCTGGCGACTGCCACGACTACACAGACGAAATGAAAAAAGTTGACCTTGCGATTCAGTTTGGCTGCGAAGCCATCATGGACTTGTCCAATTACGGAAAAACTAGCACGTTCCGGAAACAGCTGATTGAAAAATCTCCGGCAATGATTGGAACAGTGCCGATGTATGATGCGATTGGCTATCTGGAAAAGGATTTGAAGGAAATCAAGGCAGAGGATTTCTTGCGGGTCATCGAAGCCCACGCAAAGGAAGGCGTTGACTTCCAGACGATTCACGCCGGCATTAACCGCCGTGCGGTGGAAGCCCTGAAGCGGCAGAAGCGAGTAACAAATGTCGTATCTCGTGGCGGTTCGTTGATTTTCGCTTGGATGGAAATGACTGGGAACGAAAATCCATTCTATGAATATTATGATGAAGTGCTGGAAATCCTAAGAACCTACGATGTTACGATTAGCCTTGGCGATGCACTGCGTCCAGGCTCTACCGCAGATAGCACCGATGCTGCCCAAATCAGCGAGCTGATCGAACTGGGCGACCTGACAAAACGAGCATGGGAAAAGGATGTACAGGTCATGGTAGAAGGCCCGGGACATATGGCAATGAATGAAATCGCTGCCAATATGACCTTACAGAAGCGGCTGTGCCACGGTGCACCGTTCTATGTATTAGGGCCGCTGGTAACCGATATTGCACCGGGCTATGACCATATTACTTCCGCCATCGGTGGAGCAATTGCCGCATCCAGCGGTGCAAACTTCCTGTGTTATGTTACACCAGCGGAACATTTGCGACTGCCGGATTTGCAGGACGTTCGAGAGGGCATCGTAGCATCGAAAATCGCTGCCCATGCGGCAGATATTGCGAACGGAATCCCATATGCAAGAGAACAGGACAACCGGATGAGCGAAGCCAGACAGAGAATCGACTGGGAAGGCATGTTTGCGTGTGCGATTGACCCAGAAAAGGCACGAAATTATTTTGAAAGCCGTCCGCCGCAGGAACGGCATACCTGCTCGATGTGCGGAAAGATGTGTGCAATGCGGACATCCAACCGGATTCTGAACGGGGAAGATGTAACATTCTGTGAAGCAGATTCCGAATAATCATAAGTTTTTTGGAACAATGGCTTTGAAAATCCTGAAAAAAATCGAAAAACTACTTGACAAGGAACGCTTTTTCGGTTAAAATCTTAATTAAGAATGATTCTTGATTAAGGAGACAGGTTCATGAAAAACAGAAACACGTTACAACGCAGACTGGTGTTGGAAACGGTACGGCGTATGCGAAATCATCCGACTGCGGAGGAGATTTATCTTGCCATTGCAGCAGAAAATCCATTGATTAGCAAAGCAACTGTTTATCGGAATCTCAAGTTGCTCTCGGAACAGGGAGAAAGCTTGCGGATTCCCATTCCAGACGGAGCGGATCGATTCGATTTTCATGTTGCACCGCACTATCATATCAAGTGTCGGGTTTGTAATCAGGTATTTGATGTGGATATGCCATACCAAGGTGACCTTTGTGACCAAGTGACCAATGCACAGGGGTTTCAGATTGAATCCCATCAGATTCTCTTTATTGGTGTCTGTCCCGCTTGTCAGAAGAAGGAGAAGGAGCAGAAACCATGAAACCATTAAAAGGAAGTCGTACGGAAGCCAACTTAATGGCAGCGTTTGCCGGAGAAACACAGGCAAGAACGAAGTACACGTATTATGCTTCTCAGGCAAAAAAAGACGGTTATGTGCAGATTTCAAAGATTTTTGAAGAAACCGCTGCCAACGAAAAAGAACACGCAAAAATCTGGTTCAAGCTGCTGCACGGCGGTGCAATGCCGGCAACCACAGAGAATTTGAAAGATGCCGCTGCTGGTGAGCATTTTGAATGGACAGATATGTATCAGGAATTTGCGGAGCAGGCTCGGGAAGAGGGCTTCGACCAGATTGCAGACCTGTTTGAAGCAGTCGGAAAGATTGAAAAGACACACGAAGAACGCTTTCGCAAGCTGCTTGCCAATGTCGAGGGCGGATATGTGTTCTCGAAAGACGGCGATACCATCTGGGAATGTGCAAATTGCGGACACATTCACATCGGAAAACAAGCTCCGGAAGTCTGTCCGGTCTGCAATCATCCGCAGTCGTATTTTCAGGTGAAAGCAGAGAATTATTAAACGGGATTTTCATTTTAAACATCAGGAAAAGGCTGCCTGTGCAACAACAGGCGGCTTTTTTTCGGAAAACAGAGAGGGATGGGTTTCATTGAAAGGAAATCGGTACTGGGTACGAGTTCAAGCCAGAGTGCTGCATTATGGCATTCATGTTTTGTCACACCTGCGGCTCTTGATTCGTTGGATTTTCTTAGCGTTGGTGGCTGGCGTGGTGGCTGGCAGCGTGGGAGCTGCCTTTGCATGGGGCATGACCGCCGTCACAAACCTGCGGACACAGCATCCATGGTTGTTATTTTTGCTGCCGGTGAGCGGTCTTGCCATCGTTGCATTGTATCGGGCTTGTCACTTTGAAAAGGACAGCGGAACAAATACTGTACTTGCGATGATTCATGCAGAAAAAGAGATTCCGGCTCGCATGGCACCGCTAATTTTTATTTCCACCATGCTGACGCATTTGTGTGGCGGTTCTTCTGGTCGAGAGGGGGCAGCCCTGCAAATTGGTGGCAGTTTGGGAAATCTGCTGGGCAGAGTCATGCGGTTACAGCCGGATGACCGACGGGTTTTGGTCATGTGCGGAATGAGTGCAGCATTTTCCGCCGTCTTTGGAACGCCATTGGCAGCCGTCTTTTTTGCGTTGGAAGTGGGCAGCGTGGGTATTATCTACTATGCAGCCCTTGTGCCCTGCGTCACCGCTTCGTTTTGTGCAGATGCCATTGCAAAATTCTTTCGGGTGGAGTCTGAAAGCTATCCGTTGATTGTTAGCATGGAGTGGTCGGTTGCTCCGCTGGCAGCCACTGCTTTGCTGGGGATTCTGTGTGCAGGATTGAGCGTTTTGTTCTGTATTTCATTACATGAAACAGGCTGCCTATTGAAGAAAAAAATTCCGAATGCCTATCTTCGGATTGCCGTGGTCGGAGTTGTTCTGGTGATTCTGGGATTATTGCCCGGAAATTCCGATTACTTAGGAGCAGGCATGCCGATTTTGATTCGGGCACTTTCCGGAAAAGTCGTCTGGTATGCGTTCTTGATGAAGCTGTTGTTTACCGTTCTGACAATGGCAGCCGGATTCAAGGGCGGTGAAATTGTGCCCTCGTTCTTTATTGGGGCAACATTTGGCTGCCTGTATGGATCGATTCTGCATCTTTCACCGTCCATGTTTGCGGCACTGGGGATGATTGCCGTTTTCTGTGGCGTGACGAATTGCCCGTTGACTTCGCTGCTGATTGCGTTTGAATTGTTTGGCATGGAGGCAATGCCGTATTTTCTCATTTGTATCGCTGTCAGCTATATGCTTTCGGGATATTATGGCTTGTATCACAGTCAGAGAATTGTCTATTCCAAATATAAACCAAAGTATGTGAACCGCAAAACCAGAGAATAAGCACAGAAAAATATGATTTTCACTACAAATAACCGAATCTACTTGATTTTAACCGGATAATCGTGGTATAATAGGAGAAAAATAGACAGGGGAATTCACATGAATGAACATTGTAACATCTTAATTTTGTCTGTGACTGCCGGAAATGGACATAACTCCGCAGCAGCTGCCTTAAAGGAAGAATTTGATCGGCAAGGGGTCAATTGTCATATTATGGACTTGTTTCAGTATCTTTCGCCATTGGCTGCAAAATTGATTTCGGATGGATACGACCAGCTGACGAAACGTTTTCGGTTGGCATGGAAAATTGGCTACGGGGTCGCTTTACATGATACGACCTTTAAAATTCCGCCACGCTTGATTGCAAGCACTTCTAACTTGCAGAGTATGCAGCAATATTTGATTGACCAGAAAATTACCCATGTTGTCTTTACGCATCCGTTTGCAGGCGTTCTGCTGCAAACCTTGAAACAATATCAGGCGATTGCCATTCCGACGTTTGGCATCCTGACAGACTTCACCATTCACCCGTATTGGTGGGACTGCACGCAGAATGATTATTTTATTTTACCGCATGCAGACTTGATTCCAGCAGCGGAAAAAAACGGTTTTCAGCGGAAGCAGCTGAAAGATTTCGGGATTCCGGTTTCCTCTGCATTTGCCAGACATCCGGAAAAAATGCAGGTACGGACGATGTTGGGCATGCCTGTGAATTTACCGACTGTGTTGGTCATGGGCGGCGGTGTCGGCTATGGAAATCTTGTCAAGACTGTGCAGGAGATTGACGAACACGCCAAGCATCCGCTGCAAACGATTGTTGTTTGCGGCAGAAATACCGAGAGTCGGGACGAACTGCTGCAATTGCAGGCATCGGGCAGCTTTTCGCATATCGTGCATATTTATGGCTTTACCCATCAAGTGCCGCTGCTGATGGCAGCATCTGACTGTATCATCACCAAGCCCGGGGGCATTACCACTTCAGAAGCCCTCTCTGCATCGCTGCCGATTGTAGTCAGCAAACCGATTCCAGGGCAGGAAGAAAAGAATGTGGAATTTCTTCAGCAGTATGATGCAATTTGTGTGCCTGAAAAATATCGGTTCTCGGGTATGTATGCCGCAGATTTGCTATTTGATTCGGTTCGTCTGAAACAGCTGACTCAACACGCTGCACAGGTTGCAAAGCCCCATGCAGCAGCGGACATTTGTTCCTTTGTGCGGGAATGTAAAAGCATGGTTGCGTTAAGATCATGAAAAAAAGATGAAAAGATAAGTGAATGGATTTGTTTTCGTTCTTTTTTGTTTGATTTCGTTTCGATTCTGATTTTTTTGATGAAATTGAATAAAATCGCTAAAAACTATTGACATTTTTTCAGTGGATATGCTATAATAGAGGCAGACATTCGGAAGATGATTTTCAGAATCAGAAACCGGATGGAAATACGATCGGAATGGTTCGGCGGAGCTTGCTGCAAGGGATCAGGACGATGCGAGGAGGAACGCACTATGAAAATGACGATTACTGCTAAGAAAATGCAAATTCCACAAAACTTTACAGAGTACGCTGAAAAGCGGCTGAATTCTAAGCTGAATAAGTTCTTCGGCGAAGAAGCAGACGCAAAGATTACAATGGCAACACACAAGAATCTGATCGTAATTGAATTGACGGTCGATTATAATAATATGAAGTACCGTGCAGAGCAGTCTGCGGTGGATAAGGAAGACGCTCTGGATGCTGCCATTGACAAGATCATTCGGCAGATTCGGCGGAACAAGACCCGTGTGGAAAAGAAACTGAAGGACTCCGCATTCAAGGACGTTGCATATGAGGACGTTGTACCGGAATCCGATTATGAGGTTATCCGGCACAAGAAGTTCGTTATGCATCCGATGGATGTAGAAGAGGCAATCTTGCAGATGAACTTGCTGGGACATACGTTCTTCATGTTCCTGAATGCAAACACCGGTGAAACCAACGTGGTTTATAAGCGTGCAGATGGAAAGTATGCTGTTTTAGAGCCAGTTGCAGAATAACCGCTGATTTTCTAGCAATCGAACAACAAAGGGGACTTCGTGGATGTGCGAAGTCCCCTTTTCTGTGTAGGAGGGCAGGAAAAACCAATGGGAATGGAAGAGAAAATCAAAGCCGGAACGCTGAATGCAGCTGATTGGTTGCAGATTTTGCGTTGTTCGGAATGGGATGACATCCTACGGCAAACCGCTGACCAGCTGCGGCAGGAAGTCTATGGGAAAGATGTTTACCTGCGAGGGCTGATTGAATACACGAATTTCTGCAAGAATAATTGTTATTATTGCGGTATTCGCTGCGGAAATACAAAGGCGGTTCGCTATCGGCTGAGCAAAGAAGAAATTCTTGCCTGTTGCGAAGAGGGCTATACGCTCGGCTTTCGGACGTTTGTATTACAGGGTGGAGAAGACCCAGCGTCTACAGATGCTTGGGTTTGCAGCGTGGTTTCTGCGATATGGGAACGCTTTCCAGACTGTGCCGTGACGCTCTCCATCGGGGAAAAGAAAAAGAGCAGCTATCAGGCATATTATGATGCCGGTGCACGGCGGTATTTGCTGCGGCATGAAACTGCAAATCCAGAACATTATCGGCATTTACATCCAGCAGAACTGTCGTTAGAGAACCGGAAACGCTGCCTGTATGACTTGAAAGAAATCGGGTATCAGGTCGGTTCGGGGTTTATGGTTGGTTCGCCTGGACAAACGCTTTCACATCTGGTGGAGGACTTGCAGTTTTTGCAGGACTTGCAGCCGGATATGATTGGCATCGGCCCTTATATCGCACAGAAAGAAACGCCTTTTGCCGGACATCCCAACGGAACATTAGCATTAACGCTGCGACTGGTGTCGCTTCTGCGGATTCTGTTTCCATATGCGTTGATTCCGGCAACCACTGCTCTTGGAACAATTCACCCACAGGGGCGAGAGTTGGGCTTGCAGGCAGGTGCAAATGTCGTCATGCCGAACCTGTCACCCGTTCGGGTGCGAAAGCTGTATGCACTGTATGATGATAAAATCTGTACCGGAGAGGAGTCCGCACAATGTCGGCACTGTCTGGAACAGCGAGTTGCATCGGCTGGGTATCAGGTTGTAACTGCTGTTGGCGATGTAAAACGATAGAAATTTGATACAAAAAAACCGCTTCAAGCAAAGAAGCGGTTTTTCTTTTGTAAATTAAAAGATATTCTGTGAGAAGCCTGTTTTCATTCACACATCATATTTCTCAGCAGCTGCAAGAAAATCTGTGACTGCTTTTCATGTTGTTCTCGGTAAAAAGAGAGGAGAGTGCCCTGTATCCAAAGTCGCTATTGCTGACATTTCGCTGTCAGTCAATTCAAAATCGTAAATAGCAATATTTTCTTTCATATGTTCTGGATTTGTCGACTTTACAACAGGCACAATGCCTCTTTGTATCAGCCATCGAAGAACAATCTGAGCAACCGTTTTTCCGTGTGCAGCAGCAATTTCGCATAATATCTTTTCAGAAAAGAGTTCTTTTTTCCATGATGCCAGCGGTGACCGTGCCTGCATGAAAATATGCTGTTCTTTCATATACTTTCGGTCATCTTCTCGCTGAAAATAAGCGTTGCACTCAACCCTATTTACAGCAGGAACGACTTTGTTAAAATGAAGCAAAACAGCTAGTCTGTTTTGTGTGAAATTTTCAACTCCGATTGCTTTGATTTTTCCATCTGCATATAGTTTTTCTAGAGCACGCCACGCAACATAGTAATAGTAATCATTATAAGGCAGAGGAATGAGGCATAAGTCAATATAATCAAGCCCCAGACGTTCCAATGAACGTGAAAAACATTCATTTGTGTCAGTGAGCCAGAGTTCTGTCGTGATAAAGAGTTCTTCTCGCTTTACACCGCTTTTCTTTATGGCTCTGCCAACAGCCACTTCACTCCCGTATGCATCAGTTATGTCAATCAGTCTATAACCGCATTCGATTGCTTTTAATACCGCTTCTTCACACTTTTTCTCATCAGTCATTCTGGAAACACCATAACCAATACTTGGCATTTTCACACCGTTGTTTAATGTTACATCATTTGCACGATTCATATTGTTTTACACATCTCTTTCATTTTTATTTTCTGCCGAACCGTATGCAATCGGTTTTCCTAAGAACTGCCAAACAGCAATTATAATGCAGCTGCTTCCTGTGCAATTTTCCCCATACAGCTTTCAAACGAAACCCCATACCAATAGGTATCTTTATCTGGCAGCGTTGCTTCGATGCAGTCCGTTGTCAGGTTGACCGCAAGAGAAACTGCCTTTTCCAGCGATGCCCCCTTGACAATCGCACCGGAAAGCAAACTGCTGAAAATATCGCCCGTTCCATGTGCAAAATAACCGCCAATGTGTTTCCGGAAAGCAGCATGATACTGGTTGGATTGGCTGTCATAGGCAACTGCTCCATGTCTGCCGTCTGCATACTGAACACCCGTCAGAACCACAGTCGGTGCACCCAAATCGGTCAGTTCTTTCAGCAGTTCCTGTATCTCTGCTTCGGTGTAATCTGTCCGATACGGGCGGTCTAACAGCAGGGCTGCTTCCGTCATATTCGGTGCAATGATGTCTGCCTTCTTGCAGAGGGCTTTCATCTCCTGCACGAAATCAGCGGTAAAGCCTGCATACAGCTTTCCAGCATCGCCCATGACAGGGTCAACGATGATAGAGGTGTGTTCGTTGCGGAATGTGTCGAAAAAGTCAGATACAATCTGCACCTGTTCTGTTGAGCCTAAATAGCCTGTATAAATGCCGTCGAACTGCAAGTTCAAGGATTTCCAGTGCGTTGCAATCGCCGGAATGTCACTGGTTAAATCTCGAAAGGTATAGTCTTTGAATTGATAGGTGTGTGTGGAGAGAACCGCAGTCGGAATGACAGCCGTTTCCAGCCCCATCGCACATAGAATCGGGTGGGCAACCGTCAGGGAGCATTTCCCGAAACATGAAATATCTTGAATGGTGACAATGCGTTTTAACATAGAGTATGCCTCTTTCTTTTCCATTTGTTTGTAATTAAGGACGGTTTCCCCGTTCTTTTTCTTTTCGGAATGCCTGCTGGGCTTTCATAATCCGAACATCCTGCCCGACAAAGCGTAAAATCGAATAGTTCGCATAAATACGGGAGGTAATCCGTTCTTCATAGCGGTTAGAGATGCCGTTAAAATCCAGATTGGTGCTGATAATCGTTGGAAGAGAGCGATTTAGGCGAGTGTTAATCAGATTATAAATCGTGGACTGATAGAAAGACGAGTCAAATTCTGTTCCCAAGTCGTCTAAAATCAGCAGGTCACAAGTCAGCAGCAGTTCCATGGTGTCAGTTTCCGGATGTTCTTTTCCAAAGTGTTCTCGTTCAATCTTGCGGAGAAAATTGATGACAGAATCATAGAGAACACTATAACCCCGTTCCAGTGCTACGGAGGCAATCGAAAGGGAAAGATGCGTCTTTCCGAGTCCGGTTTTCCCGAACATCAAAATGCTAGGGGAACTTTTATGGAAATACTGGGCATAGTTTTGGCAGTAAGCGAGAATCTTCTGCATAGCCGTGTAGCAGTCTGAACCGTGTTCTGTTGTTTTGCCACGGTAATAGTCCAGTGAGAACGTATCAAACCGACAGAGTTGCACTTGAGCCGTCTTGTTCAGTTCCTGTGTGGCAAGTTTTCCGGCAAGTTTTAATAGGCAGTGGCAAAATGTTCCGTTTGCATAGCCGGTATCGTTGCAGTCGGGGCACTGGTAGACAATATCTAAATAATTCTGCGGATACCCGTGCTGCACGAGCAGTTTCCGAATCATGGCTTGTCCCTGCTGATTCTGCTGGGCAAGGCGTTGTGTCCGTTCTGCAACATCTTTGCCGGAACGGATAATCTGGATTAAGTCTTGACTGGTATGAAACAGCTGCTGGTTGATTTCCATGATTTCCGGAACGGTTTGTGCGATTTCTGCAAGGTGCTGTTGCTGCGTGGTTTGAGCATTGTTTCTGCGGACAGAGATGGCAGAGAGTGCCTGTTGTAAATACCGTTCGTTCATACATTGCCTCCGATTGGTTCATCTAGATTATAAATCAAAGAAGCGTATGCCTCTGCATTTTCACTGACGGGAATTTCCGGCTGTTTCTTCTTCCGGATGCGAGGAGATTCCGGCGGTTTGTCGTTTAAATCGACTTCTGCACGAGTTTTATAGCCGGCTTTCATCCAGTCGTTTAGAATGCTCTGCATATAGGGAAATGAGAGCCGGTCTGTTTTTTCAACGGTTTTTTCGTAGGCGTACCGGATTAAATCCATCGGAATGGCTTTTTGTTTCCAATCATCAATGAATTCCATCTGTTTTGGTGTTGGATTTCGTCGCATTTCGAGTAGCCGCATGATTTGTGCTAAATAGCTGTGCCGTTGTTCCATGTCTTTGATTTCTTCTTGAGCCTGTTGTAGGGTAGTAATGCCCTGATTCCACCAGCGAATCAGAATTTGTTCGATATAACGTACATTGCACTTTTGAATGGAATGGCAGTAGGAAACCACCATGAGAATGATGTCGCTGGAAAAGTTCAAGTAATCGTGCAGCCAGACGAGGGACTGTTCTTCCATGAAATTCAGCGGTCTGCCATATAATTGCTGCACCATGCGGAACAGCGTCTGTAAGCTTTCGGAACTCTGAACAGCATCTGCAATGGCAGTTGGCAGGATGGACAATTCCGAACTGGTGCGAATGAGAGCCGCAACTTCCTGCGGCTTTTCTGGAGCAGGTGGTTCTGGTGGTGTGAAGAGGTCGGTTTGTTCCCAGAATAAGAGAGCTTCTTCGACTTGTTCCGGCAGGCATCCGACTTGCTTTCCAACCTGTACGGTGTCAATCGTTTCCGGCTGATGCCGCAGCAGGTAAAGCAGGACTTTTAGCTGAGAGGGGGTTGCAAGTTTGAGATATTGGTCTACAACCGCAGTCGGCACGCTAAACAGGGACTGCCATGCTGGATTTTGGAGGGTCAGTGTCAAGGGTGGGGTCGCTCCTTTCTGAAAAGATAGAAATTCCGGATTGTCCGGAATGGGCTTGGAATCTATTATAACACATTTCGGAATGCTTGTCACGCATTTCAATGAAATTGGTAAAAAAAAACGCCTTTGCAAATTGCAAAAGCGTTTTGGTGCCGATGGTGGGACTTGAACCCACACGTAGTTGCCTACAACAGATTTTGAGTCTGCCTCGTCTGCCATTCCGACACATCGGCTTACGACTTTTATAGTATAGCATACTTTCTCGGATTTGTCAAGTGTTTTTTTCGATTTTTTTCAAATTTTTTTGAGCGGGGAAATCCGGAAAAAAAGAACCGCTTGGGAAATCAAGCGGTTCTGCGGATTGTGGCGTGCCTAGAGGGATTCGAACCCCCGACCTACTGGTTCGTAGCCAGTCACTCTATCCAGCTGAGCTATAGGCACATCTGTCTTACAACATTATTTATTATAGCACACCTTTTTGCATTTGTCAAGGGGTTTTTCAAAAAAATTTTGAAAAAATCGAAAAAAGTTGCCTTGTGCAGCAGGCAACTTTTTCTATTTGGTTCTTAGAGATAATCCTTGATCAGTTTTACACAAGAACGGCAGACCTTTTTATCGTTAAAATCGATCAAATCTTCCGTTTTATTGCACAGGGCACAAGAACTCTGAGCCTTCTGGATGATGATTTTCGTACCCTCTGTGTAAATCTGCAAATAATCGTTGCAGTCGATTTGAAGCTGCCGTCTTAGTTCCTTTGGCAGAACGAAGCGACCGAGGCTGTCAACCCGACGCATAATACCGGAATCTTTCATGATATAACCTCCTTTTTCACCGGATATTATCCATTATACAAAAAATGGGTACGAGTGTCAACGGTAAATTGGTTGCTTTTTCGTTTCGATAAGAAATAAATATAGTACCATAAAAAAAGCTGATAAGGCATGCAAAAAAATCTGAAAAAAATTGAAAAAAACACTTGACAAATGCAAAAAGGTGTGCTATAATGTAATAGTTGACTGATGAGATATTAGCTCAGTTGGCAGAGCATACGCCTTTTAAGCGTAGGGTCGAGGGTTCAAATCCCTCATATCTCACCACAACAGGAAAGCGGGGAAATCATTTTGATTTCCTCGCTTTTTTCGTTGATGCAGATATTTGATTGGAAGTAGAAAGCACCGTTTCGCCAAATGTTAGGTTTGCGAAACGGTGCTTGTCTTTTTATTTATAGAAAACTTCCGACAAAGGGTAAGCAGATTGCTCCGGCTGTAATGACAGCCGCCAGAATCAACAGGAGCACCCGCATCAGATTGGAACGGTTCTTTTCTGATTTCATGAAATCCCTCCGTTTGTTCGGGGCGTGGGATTAACCACGCCGCTTTTTTCGGTTATAGCTGCCGGAATTATTTTTGCTGCTGTAAGCATGGTCACGGCGGAAGCGGTCAGAGCGACCATTTCCGGAGCGTCCGCCGCTGGAACGGTAGTTGCTGCGTTCTTCAAAGAGTTTCACTTTTACAGCGTGACCGTTGATTTTCGTGGACTGCATCGAAGTAACAATGTTAGATGCTTCCGCAGCTGGTACTTCAACGGTGGTAAATTTGTCGTAGATGTCAATCTTTCCGAATTCTGAACCGGAAAGTTCCGTTGCTTCCACCAGTGCTCCCAAGATAAAGTTTGGAGCCATGCGTTCTTTGCGTCCAACATTGATGTGCAGCTTAACGGTTGCTGCACCGCTCCGCTTGCCCTTTCGAATCGGTTTCGGGATGTCGAATGCCGGCAAGTTTTTGGTTGCAGCTGTAATTTCTTCCTGCAACAGCAGTGCCAGCAGGGTTTCCGCTGGTGTTCCGGCAGCAATCAGCTGTTCTGCCAGCTGAACGGCTTCTTCCGATGGGGCAGCATTGCTGCACTGTTCCTGTAACCGCTGCTGTAACTGGTCTAACGCTTCCTGCTTCATCTCTGCGGAAGTCGGCAGGTTCAGTTCTTCAATGTTGGCTCTGGTGTACTGGGAAATAGCACGCAGTTCCTGTTCCTGTTTTCTGCCACTGATGATGTTATAGGCAGTGCCTTCTTTTCCGGCACGTCCGGTTCTGCCGATACGGTGAATATAATATTCATGGTCTTGCGGCAAATCATAGTTGAATACGGCATCAACGCCCTTGACATCAATGCCTCTTGCAGCAACGTCCGTTGCAATCAGGATGTTGCATCTGCCGTTTTTGAAGCTGTTCATGACCTGTGTCCGCTGCATCTGCTTCATATCACCGTGCAGTCCAACGGCTGCAAAGCCACGATTTTGCAGGGCTTCGGTCAGTTCATCCACCATTTTCTTGGTGTTGCAGAATACCATAGAGGAAACCGGCTTTTTCGATGCGAGCAGCAGGTGCAGAGCATCGGTCTTTCTGCCCATTGGAACATTGATGGCATATTGTGCAATAGCATCAACGGTACGGTGTGGGCTTTGAATCTGTACCATCTGGGGGTCTTTCTGATACTGCTTGGTGATGGCAAGAATCGCCGGCGGCATGGTTGCAGAGAACAAAACCGTCTGGCGGTCTTCCGGTGTCTGAGCCAGAACGGATTCGATATCTTCCCGAAATCCCATGTTCAGCATTTCGTCTGCTTCATCTAATACAATCGTTCGCAGATGTTCGAGTTTGAGGGTGCGGCGGCGGAGATGGTCCAAAACTCTGCCCGGTGTGCCAACAACAATGTTTGCACCGTTTTTCAGAGCGTGAATCTGCCGTTCCATGCTGGCACCGCCATACACGGCAACGGGTTTTACCCACCGTTTGAATTTTGCAAACTTGCAGATTTCCTCGCAAGCCTGCATGGCAAGTTCTCTGGTCGGGCAGAGAATCAGAGCGTAAACAAAGGGTTCTGCATCCTTTGGAATTTGTTCAATAATGGGAATGCTGAATGCGGCAGTTTTGCCCGTACCCGTGTTGGATTTTCCGATGACGTCTTTGCCTTCGAGCAGCAGGGGAATGGTTTTCGCCTGAATTTCGGTCATTTCGGTAAAATTCTGGGTGGCAATCGCCTGTAACATTTCTGCGGAGAGCGTTGTATTTTGAAATTGCATGTTGCTTCCTTTCTTTTGCATAAAATGGAAGCGTATTCGTAGAACGTGCGAATACGCTTCCATTCTGAACAAGGGGTTTGGGATGGTGAATACGGATTATTCGTCGATGTCTTCCGGCATGCTCCAGTTGTGGTAAACATTCTGAACATCGTCGTTTTCTTCGAGGTGTTCGAGCAGCAGGTTCATCTTTTTAATCTGGTCTTCATCGGTCAGGGTGGTGTAGGTTGCTGGAATCTGTTCCACTTCTGCGGAGAGTACGTGATAACCCTTTTCGGTCATGCCGTCCCGCAGGGCTGGCAGAACAGACGGGTCACAGCTGATTTCTACCACATCGTCTTCCACAGAGAGGTCGTCTGCATCGAATGCGAAGCAGTCTTCCATAACAGTATCTTCATCCAGACCGGTGTTTTCGAGAACGACCATGCCCTTTTCAGTGAACAGAAACGAAACACAGCCGCTTGTACCGAGGTTACCGCCGAATTTGTCGAAGTAGTGGCGAATATCGCCAGCCGTCCGGTTTTTGTTGTCGGTCAGGCATTCTACGATGACAGCAACGCCATTCGGGCCATAGCCTTCATAGACGATGGATTCATAGTTGTTCTTATCGCCGCCGCCGGCAGCCTTCTTAATGACACGGTCGATGTTATCGTTTGGTACATTGTTGGACTTTGCTTTTGCAATCAAGTCCCGCAGCTTTGCGTTGCTGCTCGGGTCAGCACCGCCCTCTTTGACGCAGACGGTGATTTCTCTTCCGATTTTTGTGAAAATCTTTGCTTTTGCGGCATCAGTCGCTTCTTTTTTCCGTTTGATATTATTCCATTTAGAATGTCCGGACATGGGTGTTCATCCTTTCGATTGATTTTCTGCTGCATCTGCCGTCAAAACGGCTTGGAATGCGGCAGTTTGCCGAATCTGCTGCATCAGTTCCTGCATGCGGTCGGCTGCACCGGTCAGATAGAGATATCCAAACAACGCTTCCAGCCCGGTCGCATAGCGATATTCTGCCTGATGGGCATGCTTGGGAGCGGCATTTCTGCCCCTTAGAAAGACTGCCTGTTCCTCCTCGGTGAGAGTGGGGAGCAGTTCTCGCATGACAGTTGCCTGAAAGCCTGCACAGACCAGTGCCACTTTTTTTTGATGCAGGGCAGCTGGGGGCTGATTGGCAGTGCGAAGCAGCTGTTCCCGAATCAGCGTATCAAAAACGCTGTCGCCCAAAAAGGCGAGGGATAGGGGACTGTATTGTTTGGCATCGTGTGGACTGAGCGGGATTTGTGTCATAGGGGTATCCTTTCGGTGTTACGATACAAAGTCGAATTCAAATCCATAGAGGTTGACGGTATCGCCTTCCTGAATGCCCATTTCTTCCAGCTTGTCGATGATACCGCTGCTGCGGAGCACCTTCTGGAAGTATTGCAGCGAGGAATAGTCGTCCAAATTGACGGTTCGCAGGATTGGTTCGAGGAATTTTGCATCAATATAATAAACGCCGTCTTCGACTTCAATTTCAAATGTTCCCTTTTCGGTGGTTTCTGCCAGTTCTTCTGGGGTGAGCGGTTCTGGCTCATATTGCAGAATCGGCGGCAGTTCGGTCAGCTTTGCACCAATTGCCTGAACGAGTTCTTTCGTTCCCTGCGTGGTGGCTGCCGAAATGCAGAAGAAGGGAAGTCCTTTTTCCTGTTCGATATAGTTGCGGAATGCGGCAATCTGTTCTTCGGTTGCCATATCGCATTTATTTGCTGCAACCATCTGCGGACGGGCAGCAAGGTCAGCGTTAAAGCGTTCCAGTTCCTGTTGAATGGTTTCGTAGTCCGTAATCGGATCTCTGCCTTCCGAACCGGAAACATCTACAACGTGCAGAATCAGCCGGCAGCGTTCTACATGGCGGAGAAATGCGTGACCTAAGCCAACGCCATCGCTTGCCCCTTCAATCAGTCCCGGAATATCTGCCATGACGAAAGAAGATTCTGCGTTGCACTGCACCACGCCTAGAACAGGAGTCAGGGTGGTGAAGTGGTAATTTGCAATTTTTGGTTTTGCTGCACTGACAACGGAAATGAGGGTGGATTTTCCGACATTCGGATAACCAACCAATCCCACGTCAGCGAGCAATTTCAGTTCGAGGATGACCTCGAACTCTTCGCCTGGGAAGCCAGGCTTTGCGAAACGGGGAATCTGACGGGTAGAGGTTGCGAAGTTGCAATTGCCTCTGCCGCCGTTGCCGCCTTTTGCGAGAATCTGCGGTTCATCGGTCGAGAGATCCGCCATGATTCTGCCGTTCTTGGCATTCCGGACAATCGTTCCCCGTGGAACTTTGATCACAAGGTCGGGAGCACTTTTTCCGGTGCAGCGTTTTGCACCGCCATTTTCGCCCCGCTTTGCGACATATTTTTTGTGGTAACGGAAATCGAGCAGCGTAGACAAGTTGGTATCTACCTGAAAGACGATATTGCCGCCTTTGCCGCCGTTTCCGCCGTCTGGGCCGCCGGCAGCAACATATTTTTCCCGATGAAACGAAACTGCACCGTCACCGCCGTCTCCAGCTTTGATATAAATTTTAACCTTATCAACAAACATAGCAACCTCATACTCTCTGTCAAATACGGATGGATGGGGGATGAAAAGAAAATCCCAAGCGGAAAAGCTCGGGATTTCTGTCAGATGCTTTGTTTCAATCCACAGTCGGTAATTTCACAGAGCCTGACGTATCATCAGAGGGTTGACTGTGGTTTGCCTCGTGTCAGTGGGGGATACCAATTTCTCTCCGCCCGCCGCTGACGTTTTGACTTGCAATTCCGCTCACCACCTGTAGCAGTGGGAGAATCCTTGCTGTTATTCAATAGAAACGCTTATTCAGCTGTGTAAACGCTGACCTTCTTCCGGTCACGTCCCCAACGCTCGAACTTTACAATACCGTTTACTGTTGCAAACAAGGTATCATCAGAACCGATCTGAACGCCGTTACCCGGATGAATGTGTGTGCCTCTCTGGCGAACCAGAATGTTGCCAGCCTTAACGAACTGACCATCTGCCCGCTTTACACCCAGCCGCTTGGATTCAGAATCACGGCCGTTCTTGGTAGAACCAGAACCTTTTTTATGTGCAAAGAATTGCATACTAATCTTCAACATGGTTATTTACACCTCCGTGTGTTTTATGGTAATTGCCCCTGAACGAATCAGGAAGCGGAAGCATTCCGGATTTGAATACAACCCGGGGCTTCTTCGGTTAAGAGCTGCATTTGCAGGAGCAAGCCCTGCAAAAGCCGTTCTGCATTTACGTCTTGGATCGCATCCACAGAAATAGAAATGCAGTTTTCCTCCACAGCAATTTCAGCCGGCAGCTGATAGATTTCTGTCAGCAGGTTTGCGGTCAGCTGTACGGAAGCGGAAACGCTTGCACAGATGACATCCTGTCCGGCATCGGCATATCCGGCATGTCCCGAAACGGAAACACCCGTCAGCCACTGATTGCGATGATAAAATGTGGCGGTAATCATGATACAGGGAACTTACGCCTCGATGGCTTCGATCTGTACCTTGGTATACGGCTGTCTGTGACCCTGCTTCTTCTTTTCGGACTTCTTCGGCTTGTAAGTCATAACAGTGATCTTCTTTGCCTTACCGTTCTTCAGAACCTTTGCACTTACAGTTGCACCTGCAACATAAGGAGCACCAACGGTCAGACCGTCTTCCTTGCTAACAGCAACAACCTTATCAAATGTAACGGTAGATTCTTCTTCAGCGTTCAGCTTTTCGATAAAAACAACGTCTCCCTGCTTTACCTGATACTGCTTTCCGCCGGTTTCAATGACTGCGTACATGTGTATGCACCTGCCTTCTTTTCAAACTCGCTGTTTCAGGTACACGAAAAAAGGTGTTTCAATTGACCTGAACCCATGCGGTTTTTCTATTATATCATAGTTTCTGCGGAATGTCAAGAATAGTTTCTTTGAAAATGTAAATTTTTTATGACAGGTCGAATTGATGGAAAAATCGTCGGAAATACGGGGCAGTTTCCCGACAAAAGCCGTAGAATTGTGACAAAAATGTGTTGCAATTGTTGTCAGCATTGTCCAAAAATAAAAGCTGGAAATTGTGCTATGTGCCATTTTCCGAAAAGGCATATTTACAAATCGTCTGATTTGTGGTAAAATGAGAAGAGAAAAATGGGACGAATTTACAGCGTTTCCGTTTGCAGAATGATTTTTAGAAAGAGGGGAAGAACCATATGTCAGCTTGGGATACAACACAACATGCAGACCATCCGAATCCGCAGCCATCCGGCAACCGTCCACCCAGACGCAAAAGACCGAGAATTCGCTATGACCGGATTATACTGGTTGCACTGGTTTTGATTGGCTTGATTTGTCTGCTGGTACTGGGCGTGAAGCAGTGTGGAAAAAAGGATACGACCGGAAATAGTTCCTCCGGTGCAGCAACCACTACCACACAGATTTCCACAGAGCCGCTGGAACGAACCTTGGCACTGACGGCGGAAGATGTCCATAAGGGCAGCTTGATTCTGGTCAATGCCGACCATGTTTATACATTTGCCGCAGATGATGTCAGCTTAGAAACGGTTTATGAGGGCAGAAACAGTTGTTATGGTGTCAGTGATATGGAAGTTTCTCTGGATACAGATGTCATTGACCATTTCAATCAGCTGATGCAGGCGTATTATAATATCTATGGCAACAGTGATATTATGATTGTCAGCGGATACCGGACACGGGAAGAACAGGCTGCCTATTATGAGAGCAAAAAGACAATGCTGCCAGGTGGATATTCTGATTATCATACGGCACGGTCGTTTGATTTGGTGGTTTATCCGAATGGGACAACCTCCAATTATTATGCAGCAACTGGCGACTATGCGTGGATTGCAGAGCATGCCGCAGAGTATGGATTTGTTTTGCGGTATCCGGACGGAAAAGCCGATAAAACCGGCATCAGTCCAAGAGCGTATACATTCCGGTATGTTGGTGTTCCGCATGCCCTTTATATGTATGAAAATGGGCTTTGTTTAGAAGAATACTTAGAAGAGATTCAGGGCTATTCCGCAGATAAGCCGTTGACAATTGATACCGACGGCGGAGAATGGAAGGTTTTCTATACGCAAGCCAACACCAGCGGCAGCACACAGATTGCCGTTCCGCAGGATGCAACCTATACAGTTTCCGGCGATAATGTCGGCGGATTTATCGTTGCCTATCAGGAGGCAGGAACAGCAGCTGTTACCACTGCTGCAGATGCAAGCGGTGATGCTACTGAAACAACGATTGTTACCGAAACGACCGCAGAGAATGCACAATAAACTGAGATTTTATCAGGACAAAAAGCACTTCCGAAATGGAGGTGCTTTTTGTCCTGATTATTTTTGGCGAAAAAATTGTCGAATTTTGTCGAATGGAAAAAGATATGATATTTTTTCAGCGATTTACTTTTATTTTCAAAAAGAACGGAAAAATAGGTTGACTTTTATAGACATTTGATATATAATAAGTATGTAGGTTGGGTAAGTTGAAGGAGAACTTATTATAAGAAGATTTAAAAAGATGACAGCAGCTGTTATGGCAGTCGCAACACTTTCAACCAGTATGGTTCCGTTTTCTGCGGATGCGTTTTCTGTAGATAAAAATTCTAAGTTTACGTATGATTTGAAAGTGGAGGGAACAGCAGACAATCTGATAAAGGTGACGTTTTATACAACGTGCAATCCAGGGGTTTCTGGTCTTTCTGTTGCAGTGAGGTATGATCAGGATAATTTGGAATTTGTGAAAAAGAGCATGGATCCTGATTACGATTATATTACAGCGAAAAAAACTATTGATAATCCTGACGATGGGTTTGTTATTACAGCGTCTGCTACCAATACAGGGTCTGATTATGAGGGTCAGGTTTATTTTTCTTACTACTTTAGAGTGAAAAACGAATCTGAAAAACAGACATATGATTTCTCTTCTTGCGTTTTCTCATTACAGTCAAAAAATGAAAATATTGACATTAATCAAAACTTTGAAAATTCGGAAGCATATCCAGACAAAACGATGATTAGTAAGGGAACTTACACAAGACGAATTGGTGATGTGATTCCCAGCAATTTGGTTGATATGAATGATGTAGTTGAATTGTTGGGAATTACTTCTTTTCTAAATTCGTGTACATCGGATGCGGCAATATATACAAAAGTTTTAAATAGCATATTGACTGCTGACTATTCCTACACTATGAATGATGGAAAGACTGGAACTTATCGGGATCGTTTGAAGAATTCTCTGTATGTGGATGGCGTTCCGTTTGCAGAAATTGCAGATTGTGATCAGAATGGTAAAATTGAGAAAGCGGATGCTGACTTGTTGATTACTTATTATGCACAGGCAGCTGCGGGACAGAATCCGGAATCCTTGATTAACAATGAATTGTCTAAGGTGGTATATGCAGATATTACTATGTAATTTGTTAAAATTGCACAAAAACGCATCTTGAATTTTAGTGCTGTTTTTGTTGTTTTTAACTTGACAAAAAATTAAATAAGTGATACAATGATATTGTAAACAAAATAATATTGTTGTTTACTTAAGAAAGGATGGATCGTTATGAAAAAAACATTATGTGCATGCATGGCAGCTGTATTGGCATTGGCTTCTTTGCCGGTACTGGGTGCAAGTGCAGAAGAAATAACTTACGCTCTCGGCGATGTGGACATGGACGGCGTTGTAACTGGTCACGATACGGCGATGGTTTCCCGTTATGTGCTGGATGACACTTACACGTTGACAGAGGAACAGCTGAAGCTGGCAGATGTCAACGAAGATGGAACCGTCGACCAGGCAGATGCTGACAAGCTCTACACGGAAATGCAGGTTTATCCGCTTGGGGATGTGGATATGAATGGAAATGCAGGAGTGTCGGATGCTGTGGATATCTTGACCTATTGTGCGAAAGTGAGTGCTGGTCAGTCCATGGAATTGACAGCAGTACAGAAGAATTTGACAGATGTTGACTTGAATGGGAAAATCAGTGTAAACGATGCTTGCTATGTTTTGCATGGATATGTACGAGAAGCAGCAAACTGTGCGTATATCTATTCGGAAAACACAAACCAGTATTATTACGATCCGATTAAAATCGTATTCATTGACAGAAATGATCCAGATTTTATGCAAGATTATATGGATGGAAAGTATGATGATGCAGATGTCACTGTTCCAAAGACAAATGCTTAACCACTGGCTGTTTGCGAAAAGCAAATAAAAGGAATCAAACCGCTGTGCTGGGAAACCGGTGCAGCGGTTTTTCGTTTGAAATCCGGCATTTTGCACAGGAATGCACGGCCCTGCGGAAAGATTCCGAAAAGTTTTTTAAAATGTTTGGAGAAATACTTGCAAAATGCAGTAAAATAGTGTAAAATAAAAGAGTACAGTGCGATTGCACTGCAAAAAGGTTTACATTTATTCATGAAAGGATGTCAGAAAATGGCAGGTTTGAACAAAGTAACAGTAGACGATATTGATGTAAAGGGCAAAAAGGTACTGGTAAGAGTAGACTTTAATGTTCCGATGAAGGATGGCGTGATCACAAACGACAACCGGATTCAGGCTGCTCTCCCGACCATTCAGAAGCTCGTTTCCGAAGGTGGCAAGGTAATCCTCTGCTCTCACCTCGGCAAGCCGAAGAATGGCCCGGAAGCAAAGTTCTCTCTGAAGGCTGCTGCAGAACGCCTTGCAGAACTGGTTGCTCCGACAAAGGTTACTTTCGTACCGTCTGATAAAGTTGTAGATGATAGCGTAAAGGCTGCAGTCGATGCAATGCAGGACGGCGAAATCATCGTTCTGGAAAACACCAGATTCCGTGGTGCAGAAGAAACCAAGAACGGCGAAGAATTCAGCAAGGAACTTGCTTCCCTCGCAGATGTATTTGTAATGGATGCATTCGGTAGTGCCCACAGAGCACACGCTTCCACTGCTGGCGTTACCAAGTTTGTAAAGACCACCGCAGTTGGTTATCTGATGCAGAAGGAAATCCAGTTCCTCGGCAATGCAGTTGAAGATCCGGTTCGTCCGTTCGTTGCAATTCTGGGCGGTGCAAAGGTTGCTGACAAGCTGAATGTCATTTCAAACTTGCTCGAAAAGTGCGATACCCTGATTATCGGCGGCGGTATGGCTTACACTTTCCTGAAGGCAGAAGGCTATGAAGTTGGTACTTCTCTGGTAGATGACACCAAGCTGGATTACTGCAAGGAAATGATCGAAAAGGCAAAGGCAAACGGCAAGCAGCTGCTCCTGCCGGTTGATACCGTAACCGCTAAGGCTTTCCCAGACCCGATCGATGCAGCAATCGAAGTAGAAACTTACGATGCACAGCACCTGCCGGCTGACAGAATGGGTCTGGATATCGGCGAAAAGACACAGAAGCTGTTCGCTGACGCTGTAAAGTCTGCAAAGACCGTTGTTTGGAATGGCCCGATGGGTGTATTTGAAAACCCAGTTCTGGCAAAGGGTACAATCGCTGTTGCACAGGCTCTGGCTGATACCGATGCAACGACCATCATCGGCGGCGGTGACTCCGCAGCAGCTGTTATGCAGCTGGGCTTCGCTGATAAGATGAGCCACATCTCCACTGGTGGCGGTGCATCTCTGGAATACCTGGAAGGCAAGGAACTGCCGGGCGTTGCTGTAATCGCCAACAAGTAAGAGATTTTGTTTTCTGGGAAGCAGACCGCTTTTCTGCTCCGGTAGAAGAGCGGCTGTTCCAACAGAAAGGAACTGCCAATGTTGAAAAAAACATGGGAACAGATTGCGAATCCCTCGAAAAAAGAGGTTGCATTGCCGTTTGCCTGTGGGGTTGCCTGCGGGATTTTGATTGGACTGCTTGCAGTTCCATTCTCGAAAGGCATTGTCATCGGCAGCTATAACAACTGCAATCATCGGGTATCGGATGAATCTGTACGGGAATTGCCGGAACAAGACGGCGAAAATTATGAAGAATAAGGAGCAAATTCAATTATGAATAAGGCACTGAGAAAGGCAATTATTGCCGGCAACTGGAAAATGAACAAGAACCGCAAGGAAGCTGCTGAACTGATTGAAGCACTGAAGCCAATCGCAGCAGACAAGACCTGTGGCGTGATTATTTGCGTACCGTTCACCAACCTGGAAACCGCTCTGCGGCTGACAGAAGGCACGAACATTGAAGTTGGTGCAGAAAACGTACACTTTGAAGAAAAGGGTGCATTCACTGGTGAAATTTCTGCAGATATGCTGACAGAAATGGGCGTGAAGTATGTTATCGTTGGTCACTCCGAAAGAAGACAGTACTTCGGTGAAACCGATGAAACTGTTCGCAAGAGAACCACTGCTGCTCTGAAGGCTGGCATGACGGTTATTCTGTGCGTTGGTGAAACCCTTGAAGAACGGGAACTGGGCATTACAGAAGAAGTCGTTGCAAAGCAGGTAAAGGTTGCTCTGCATGACGCTTGCGAAAAGTGCATCAAGAATGTCATCATCGCTTATGAACCGGTATGGGCAATTGGTACTGGTAAGACTGCAACCGCAGAACAGGCTGAAGAAGTTTGCGGTTTCATCCGGAAGACCGTTGCTGGTCTGTTCGGTCAGGCAGTTGCTGACGGCATGACCATTCAGTACGGCGGTTCTATGAACGAAAAGAACTGTGCAGAACTGCTGGCTAAGGAAGACATCGACGGCGGCTTGATCGGCGGTGCTTCTCTGGTTGCTGAAAAGTTCGGCGTTCTGCTGGAAGAAGCTTCTAAGTAAGCAAGTTCTTCTTAGTAAAAATTGCATGAATCAGGCAGGCGGTTTTTGATGACCGCCTGTTTTTGAAAAGGAGAAAAAACATGAGTAAAAAACCAGTTGCATTGATTATCATGGATGGTTTCGGCTATAACAAGGATACCTTTGGCAACGCCATTGCAGCTGCCAACAAGCCGAATATCGACAAGTATTTGCAAGGCCCGCACACCTTGATTGGTGCAAGCGGTCTGGACGTTGGTCTGCCGGATGGACAGATGGGCAACTCCGAAGTTGGTCACACCAACATCGGTGCTGGTAGAATCGTTTATCAGATGCTGGTCAAGATTACAAAGGACATTCAGGACGGCGTATTCTTTGAAAACAAGGCTCTGTGCGATGCGATGGAAAATTGCAAGAAGAACGGCACAGCTCTGCACCTGATGGGTCTGCTCTCTCCGGGCGGCGTACACAGCCACATGGAACACTTGTTCGGTCTGCTGGAAATGGCAAAGCGGCACGGTCTGAAAGATGTATATGTTCATGCATTTTTGGACGGCAGAGATGAACCGCCAACGTCCGCAGCTGGCTTCATGAAGACCACTTGCGAAAAGATGCAGGAAATTGGCGTTGGTAAGATTGCAACCATTTCCGGCCGTTACTATGCAATGGATCGTGATAACGCTTGGGATCGTGTCGAAAAGGCATATGCTGCTATGGTTTATGGCGAGGGTGAAACCGGAACCGAACCGGTTCAGGCAATCGAAGATTCCTATGCAAAGGAAGTAACCGACGAATTTATGCTGCCGACCGTTCTGGATCAGAATGGCTTGATCAAAGAACAGGACAGCGTGATTTTCTTCAACTTCCGTCCTGACCGTGCAAGACAGATCACCAGAAGTTTTGTTGACCCAGAATTCAAGGGCTTTGCACGGAAGAAGGGCTTCTTCCCACTGCATTTCGTTTGCATGGCACAGTATGATGCAACCATGCCGAATGTAACCGTTGCTTATCCGCCGGAACAGCTGCACATGACACTGGGCGAATATCTGAGCAAGTGCGGAAAGACCCAGCTGCGAATTGCAGAAACCCAGAAGTATGCACACGTTACGTTCTTCTTTAACGGCGGCGAAGAAAAGGTATTTGACGGCGAAGAACGGATTCTGATTCCAAGCCCGGATGTACCAACATTCGACCTCAAGCCGGAAATGAGTGCATACGAAGTAACCGATGCAGTTGTAAAGGCAATTGAAGAAGAAAAGTATGATGTCATCATCCTGAACTATGCAAACTGCGATATGGTTGGTCATACGGGTATCTTTGATGCTGCAAAGCAGGCTGTAGAAGCCGTTGATACCTGCGTGGGCAGAATGGTAGATGCCATCCTGGCAAAGGGCGGCGTTGCCCTGATTACCGCTGACCACGGTAATGCAGATAAGATGTGCGAACCGGACGGCACACCGTTCACCGCACATACCACCAACCCAGTACCGTTTATTGTTGTTGGCGAAGACTGCAAGCTGCGTGACGGCGGCGTTCTGGCGGACATCGCTCCGACAATGCTGCAAGTACTTGGCTTGCCGCAGCCGGAAGAAATGACTGGCAAGAGCCTGATTGTTTCTGAATAAATTGCAAACACTCTGATTGATACAACGAACCCCCATGCGTGGAGCAAATGCCATGCATGGGGGTTTTTCTGTTGGTCAACGCTTGCAGTGTTTCTGTAAGCCTTCCCAGAAAATTTTTGTATGGGAGGCAAGGTATGCCTGTTCTCGCCGTACCAGATAAATTGTCGTATCCGGCAGGGAATCGGAGATGGGAACGATTCGGGTTTCCGGATTTTGCAGCAGGGAGCAGGCAGACTCCGGAACAATTCCAATTCCTAGCCCAGCATCTGCCCAGTAGACGGTTGTTCGGGCATCTTCATTCACGCAGAAATAAGAAACAGGTAGTTCCAATGTGCGGAATGTCTGGTTTAAGATGTGTTCCCAGCGGCGATAGATAATCAGTGGACGTTCTGCCAGTTCTTGCAGGGAAATGGTGTCCGCATCGGAAAAGAACGAATGATGCCCCACTGCAATGAGCGATTCTGTCTGTAGGGGGACTTTCTGAATGCCCTCTGCGGAGAATGGCGAACGCACCAACGCCAGTTCTACCCGGTCTTGGTGCAGCTTTTCTAAAATCTGATAAGTGTCAGATTCATAGAGTGAAAACCGAATTTGCGGATACTGTGCATGAAACCATTTCAGCCACTGCGGCAGCAGGGAACAGCCAACCGATGAAATAACCCCCAGCCGAATCGTTCCGCTGGTCTGTTCAGAGCAGACAGCCAATTCTTCTTCAGTGATTCGCCGCAGCTCCAGCATGGATTTTGCACGGGTATAGAGCAGTTTTCCGGCTTCGGTCAGCTGGACTTCTCTTGCACCTCGCAAGAATAATACACAGCCCAATTCTTTTTCCAGTCGTTTCATCTGCATGCTTAACGGCGGCTGAGAGAGAAAAAGTTTCTTTGCCGCAGCCGTAATGCTGCCGCTCTCGGCAATCGCCACAAAATATTGTAACTGGTGGAAGTCCATGATTTCCTCCTATAGCAAAAAAGTATGGATTCCATATGAAATATATATTTTTGGAATCCCGCTTTCTATGATATAATAAAATACAGAAAAAATCAAGAGGAGGATTGTATTTTTGTGTGGAAATTACTGCGATTTTTGAAGCCGTACCGCAAAGAGTCGATTTGTGCACCGCTGTTTAAGCTGCTGGAGGTCATCTTTGAGTTGCTGGTACCGCTGGTGGTTGCTCACATGATTGACAGCGGCATCGGGGGAGCGGATAAAGGTATCATTGTTCGTTCGGTTCTGCTGATGATTACCTTGGGAGCGGTCGGGCTGGCAAGTGCCACTACAGCCCAGTATTTTGCAGCAAAAGCTTCTGCTGGCTTCGGGGCAAATATTCGCTATGCCATGATGCAGCATATTCAAAAGCGGTCGTATGCAGAACTTGACCAGATGGGGACAAACACCATGATTACCCGTATTACCAGTGATGTCAATCAGGTGCAGAGTGGTGTCAATATGGCATTGCGTCTGGTTATGCGGTCGCCGTTTGTCGTCATTGGTGCAATGGTAATGGCATTTACTGTAGATGTCAAGTGTGCCTTGATTTTTGCAGCTGTCATTCCGTTGCTGGCGATTGTGGTATTTGCGATTATGTTCGGCAGCATTCCGCTGTATCAGAATGTACAGAAGAAATTGGATGGCATTTTAGGACGTACCCGTGAAAATTTGTTGGGTGTTCGGGTGTTGCGTGCATTCCGGAAAGAACAGGAAGAAATGGATGCCTTCACGCAGGAGAGTGTCGAACTTTCTGCCCTGCAAAAGCGAGTGGGGCGGATTTCTGCCCTGATGAATCCAGCAACCTATATTCTGCTGAACTTGGCAATTGTTTTTCTGATTTGGACGGGTGCATTACAAGTCAATGTTGGCGTTTTGACGCAGGGTGCAATCATCGCCCTATATAACTATATGTCACAGATTCTGGTAGAGCTGATTAAGTTGGCGAACCTGATTATTACGCTGACAAAATCCATTGCCAGCGGCAACCGGATTCAAGATATGCTGGAGTTTGGCGAAGAACCGGACAACACTGGCAAGCAGGATTGCAAAATTGCTGCGACAGCTGGTGCAGAGATTCGGTTTGACCATGTTTCCTGCCGCTATCCGCAGGCAAGTGCAGATGCTCTGGAAGATATCAGCTTTACAGCAAAGGCTGGGGAAACCATTGGAATCATCGGCGGAACAGGCTCTGGAAAAACAACGCTTGTGAATCTGATTCCGAACTTCTATCCGGCAACTGCCGGAACGGTTTCCATGGATGGTATGGATGTCAAGCAGTGTACAGATGCTTCGCTGCGGGCACAAATCGGAATCGTGCCGCAGAAAGCAGTGTTGTTCCAAGGTACGATTCGGGAGAATTTGCAGTGGGGCAAGGAAGATGCCACCGATGCGGAACTGTATCAGGCTCTGGAAATCGCACAGGCAAGAGAAATTGTTGAGAAAAAAGCCGGAAAGCTGGACGAACGTATTACCGAAAATGCAAGCAATTTGTCCGGCGGACAGCGGCAGCGGTTGACCATTGCACGTGCATTGGTGCGGCAGCCTCGAATTCTGATTTTGGATGACAGTGCATCCGCTTTGGACTATGCAACAGATGCTGCTTTGCGGCAGTCTTTGCAGCAGATGCCGAACCGCCCGACAACATTCTTAGTATCACAGCGGACAGCTTCGCTGTTACAGGCTGACCGGATTTTGGTTTTGGATGGCGGAAAACTGGTCGGAAACGGAACACATGCGGACTTGCTGGAAACCTGTCCGGTTTATCAGGAAATCTATTATTCTCAGTTCCCGAAAGAGGAGGTGCAGACAAATGCCGAAGAAAACCGCTAAAGAACCCCAGAACTGGAAACGGATTTGGCAGATGATTCGCCCATATCGGGGCTGGATGATTGCCTCGATGGTGTTGGCTGCCTTTACGGTTGCCTTTACGCTGTATATTCCGATTTTGGTCGGCAATGCGATTGATGCAATGGTGGAGGCTGGGAAAGTTTCCTTTGCGATTATCACACCAATTTTATGGAAGATTGCGATTTTAGCCGTTTTAACCGCCCTGTTTCAATGGGTCATGCAGACCATGCACAATAAAATTACCTATCAGGTGGTACGGGATTTCCGGACGGCTGCCTTTGAAAAGATTCAGAAGCTGCCGCTCTCTTATCTTGACCGACACCCAACCGGCGAAACCGTCAGCCGTGTCATTACAGACGTTGACCAGTTTGCAGATGGGTTGCTGATGGGCTTTACACAGCTGTTTACAGGGGTGTTCACGCTGATTGGAACACTGCTGTTCATGCTGGTGCTGGACTGGAAAATCAGTCTGGTGGTTATCTTGATGACACCGCTTTCGATCTTGTTTGCAAAGAGCCTTTCGGGACATATTTATAAGATGTTCCGGGCACAGTCGGAAGCTCGTGCCGAACAAACCGCAATGGTGAATGAAGCCATCGGCAACCAGAAAGTCATTCAGGCGTTCCACCATGAAGAAGCAACCATGGAGCAGTTTCAGGAAAACAACAAAAAGTTGCAGGAAACTTCGCTCCGTGCATCGTTCTTTTCTTCTTTGGTCAATCCGGGAACACGGTTTATTTATGCGGTTGTCTATGCAGCGGTTGGCTTGATCGGGGCATTTTCTGTTCTGAGCGGAAGAATTACGATTGGCGGACTGTCCTGTTTCTTGAATTACACCAACCAATATACCAAGCCGTTTAATGAAATTACTGGTGTGCTGACCGAATTACAAAATGCGGTTGCCTGTGCAAATCGACTGTTTAACCTGCTGGACGAACCAGAAGAAACGCCGGATGCTCCGGATGCAGTGGATAGGAAAACGGTTGACGGAAATGTGACGATTCAGGATGTGGATTTCTCCTATGTACCGGAAAAGCCACTGATTGAACACTTGAACTTACAGGCGAAATCGGGACAGCGGATTGCCATTGTTGGACCGACTGGCTGCGGAAAGACGACACTTATCAATTTGCTGATGCGGTTCTATGAAGTGAACAGCGGAGCGATTTTGATTGATGGCGTGGAAACCAAGCATATGACCCGGCATAGCCTCCGGCAGAATTTCGGGATGGTTTTGCAGGAAACATGGCTGAAGAGCGGCACGATTCGAGAAAATATCTGTATGGGAAAGCCGGATGCAACGGAAGAAGAAATGATTCTGGCAGCCAAGGCAGCCCATGCACACACCTTTATTCAGCAGTTGCCGCAGGGATATGATACCGAAATTCGGGACGGCGGAAACCTCTCGCAGGGGCAGAAACAGTTGCTTTGTATTGCAAGAGTGATGTTGTGCTTGCCGCCAATGCTGATTTTGGATGAAGCAACCTCTTCGATTGATACCCGAACAGAAGTGCGGATTCAAGAGGCGTTTGCAACGATGATGAAGGGCAGAACGAGCTTTATCGTTGCCCATCGGCTTTCGACCATTCGGGAGGCAGATGTGATTCTGGTCATGAAGGATGGGCATATCATTGAGCAGGGCAATCATGAAACGCTGCTGGAGAAGAACGGATTTTATGCGAAATTGTATCGAAGCCAGTTTGTGCAGACGGCAAGTTGAATGAAAATGAAATCATAGAAAAGACCCGACAGAGCAGGAGCAACTCTGTCGGGTCTTGTTGTATCTGGAGAAGTAAGATTGTCAAATACGAGCCGCAGGCAAACAAAAAGTTTTTCGGTGCAGCAGTTTTTCAAAAATGCTGCCGAGGTGTGGGCGAGTAGCCCACATTTGCGAAGCAAATTTGATTTTGCAATTTGTTTTTCCTGCTGCAATTGCATTTAAGAAAACTGTTCAATTTATAATTGGCTGCTCTTTGTGAAGCAAGTTGCAAATTCGGACAAGGTAACGGGGCAATTGCGGCACGCTGGTAGGCAAAAGCAGGGGTGGAACCCCCTTTTGCCGGACGTGGAAGAACGGTTTTTCTAAGAGAAGTTGTTCTTGGAAAACCAATTGCGTACGGTTCGGCAGAATCGCTTCGCTGTCTGCCTTTGTGCTGTTCGCCAGTGGTTGTGTTGTCCGAATTGCTTTTGAATGTTTCTTAGATTGCAGTTTGCAGGAAGTTTTTTGTTTTTGGAATGGCGAACAGCATTTTTACAGATTCCTCTTAGATTTCAATTTCATCTCATCAATACCTCTGTTAAGGGGGACAGCTTGTCCCCCTTAACTTTTAAAGGATGCCCTGCCCTTTTGTCCCTGCGGGACATTTCCCCACACTGTGGGGAATCACCCTCTCCGCCGAGCTGAGCCAGCTCGACCGCAGTTGCCTGCGGCTCTCATTCCTGCAACCAAAAATCCCGACAGAACCATTATCAGTTGTTCTGTCGGGATTTGCTCTATGATTCTATTGTATTTTGTATCTGGATGTTAGGCATCTTTCCGGTCGGAAATCTTTTTCATTGCCTGCATTCCAATAATGACCACTCCGCCAATCAGGAAGAATAAAATGCTGAATGTATGAATGGTGAGATGTGGCTGCGGGGTATCCAGTGTAGTTGGCCCCATCACAATGGCATACAGTGACCCAATCATCAAGCCAATAATCAAGTAAACCGTTGCTGCCCGATGCTTGTCCAATGCATTCCGAATGATTTTAATGATGGCAACAATTCCCGTTAAAACGCCCAGACCAAATACAAAAACTGTCGGAAATGCACTGAAATTCAAGTGCAAAAAGTCTTTGATGGCGGTGATGATCGGAACGTAAATGCCGAAAATCAGCAGCAGCGTAGAACCGGAAATGCCCGGCAGTACCATCGCACAAATTGCAATTGCTCCGCAGACAAAGACATACAGGAATGTTCCAACATTCGGATGCGTCAGGCTGATGTTTGCACCATCGCCGGAAGAGGTCAGATAAGTAATCACGGAAACCACTGCAATGCCAATCAGAACAAAGAAAATCCGGCTGATTTGCTCTTTCAGGCACTGTTTTTCTTCCAGGATGACCACTGGAATGGCAAAAAGAATAAAGCCCATAAACAGCGAGGAAATCAAATAGATGTGACTTTCAAAGACGTTTGCCAGTACCAGAACTGCTGAGAGAAAACCAATGCCCCAGCCAATGCCCAGCTTGATGAGATAGCGAATCGCTGTGATTCGCTTTTCTTTTGTGCCGGAAATCAGGTCGTCCAGAGAGTCGACAAATCGGTCATAAAAGCCCAGCAGGAATGCAACCGTTCCGCCAGAAACGCCTGGAACACTGTCAGCCAATGCCATACAGAATCCATGAATGAAGGTGATGATTTTTTTCATATTTGGGAATCCTTTCTTGTTTTGTTTCATTTTTTTGAATGGGAGAATCATAGAAAAACGCTGTTCCGGTTGCATGGATGAGAACAGCTGAAACAGCGTTTTTGAGCAAGGTTATTTTTTTCGGGTATAAGAAGTGTCGCTTCGCTTTGGCATCGTTTTTTGAGAAGGAGAAGTGCTGCGTTTTCTGGTGGTGGCAGTAGTAGCAGTGGTGGTTCTTGGCTTTTGTGTTGCCTGCGGATTTTTTTTGGTTGCAGATTTTGTGGATTGGGATTGCGACTGTTCCGATGGTTCAGGGCGATGATAGAAAACCGTATCCGAAGAGCGTTTCCAGTTCTTCTGGTTGTTGTTTTCAATCCGAACTGCCTTTGGAATCAGATGTACTGATTTTTCTTCGATTGCCTTTTTTCGGCACTGATACGCTGCATTTGCACAGCGAGCAATATAAATCAGTGTCAGAGCAGTTGCAACCAAGATACTATACAGCATCATTTTAGAATGCGGGAATTCTCTCAGGGCATTGAGATTCTGTTTTACCGTAGAACGCTTAACACTGCTGACCGAAACCAGCGGAACGGTGTCAATTACTTCGCCGGAGAATTTCAGTTCGAGTGTGCCGAGCTGCTGTCCCTTTTCAATCGGAGCATGGACGTTTTCCTGTAGGTTGATGTTTTTCTGAATGGCAGAGGTGTCCACATCTGTACACCACAGCGTGATACAGTCGGATTCCGGACGTACAAGCACATAGTCATTTCCCGCCGCACTTTCGACCGGAACTTCTGCCAGTTCTTCATCATTCTTGACGAGGGTCACATAGGAGAAGTCTTTGAATGCCCAGTCCAGCAGGTTGGTGGCATCTTCCATGTGGTAATATTGCAGTTCTCCATCTTCATCATCGAATGGTGCTTTCATCAGAATCAGCAGATAGGAAATATCGCCCTTTGTTGCCATAGTAATGATGTTTCTGCCATAGGATTCCAAGTTGCCCGTTTTAATGCCAGCAGCTCCCTTATAATAATACTGGTCAGTTTCATCCATCATGGTGTTGGTGTGTGTCCACTTCAGGGAATTGGATGCAGGGTGATTGGCATTTTTGGAGGTGGGAACATACGATGCAGTGGTTGCAATTTCCTTGAACGTATCGTTTTGCAGGGCGTACTGTGTAATCTTCAGCATATCCCGTGCCGTTGTAATCTGGTAACTGTCATATAGTCCGGTCGGATTCGTGAAGTTTGTGCCAACGCAGCCAATTTCTGCGGCTTTTTCGTTCATCTTCTTCACGAACTGCACTTCATTGCCATCGCCGAAATAATCCGCCAGAATTTCTGCACTTTCACAGGAGGATTCCAGCAGCATGGCATATAGATATTCCCGAACAGAGAATGTGTCGCCAGTCATAATATCGGCATAGCGGACATCTTCCTGATTGGTATAGTCATAGAAGTAAGACATCGGATTCTGGGACATGGTAATTTTTGTGCCGTCCAAATCGTCGCAGGCATCCAATACGACCAGAGCCGTGACAATCTGTGCCAGATGTGCTGGCATCTGCTGTTTGTCAGCGTTTTTTTCATAGATGATCATATTGGTATCCAAATTCAGGACAATGCCGGATTCACTTTGAATGGTGAACGGCGGCGTAAAGGCAAACGCCTTTGCAGGAAGGCTGCAAAAGGACAGCAGGATTCCAAATGTGAGGAGCAACGGCAGCAGCCGCTGCAAGATGTTCCATTTTTTTCTCATAATTCGCATTCCTTATCAGTAATAATGTATGGATTCCAAAAAAGCGAGTACCACCAACTCAAAAACAAAACAAAAGAAACATATTGTAATGCAATTACAGAATCGAACATTCATTTCTGAAATTGCATTGCCATACGTCTGTATTTTTTCTAAGTTTTTTGGGGAATTTCCGAGAAAGATATTTACCTTTCCGCAGAAATATGATAGAATAAACAGAGAGCAACAGAACCAAACACAATAGGGTTCGATGCTCACGGAACAGGAGGGAAGCAGCAACATGGTTTATGTAACAGGAGATTTGCACGGGGATTACAGCCGATTCAAGCGGCCGGAAATGAAAAAACTGCGTGCTGGAGATATTCTGCTGGTCTGCGGTGATTTTGGGTTTATCTGGGACAACTCCAAACAAGAGCGGGCTGTGCTGAAAAAGCTCAGCGAAAAGAAATATACCATTGCTTTTGTGGATGGCTGTCACGAAAACTTTGACTTGCTGCAACAGTATCGGCTGGTTCGCTGGCGGGGCGGCGTTGCAAGATTGATTGCCCCGAATATTTTTCACTTGCAGCGTGGGGAAATTTACACCATTGAGAACCAGAAATATTTTGCCTTTGGCGGCGGTCACAGTCAAGACTATGAATACCGCAGGGATACAGGCAATTGGTGGCGGCAAGAACAGCCGACCCATGACGAGATTCGGAGAGCCATTCGCAACTTGAACCGCAATCAGGCAACTGTGGATTATATCATCACCCACGAGCCGCCAGCTTCTTTGAAAGATTGTCTCGGCGTGGATGTGCAGCAGCGGCTGGAAATCCATGCATTTTTTGAGGACATCATTAAAGAATGCGACTATAAAAAGTGGTTCTTTGGAAAATGCCATATGGATCGGTTTATTCCCATGAAATTTTATGCCGTGTTTCAAGATGTGCTGCCAGTGACAGACGAACGGGACTGAGTTCCCCATGTCTGTCTTGCAGCAAGAGCAAGATTTTGTTTTTATGGTTGTTCCGTCGGTTTTCACCGACCAGAACAGCCTTTTCTTTTTGCCGGAATGGCTTACTTCAGGACGGATTCCTGCATTTTAAAATGGACTGGTAAGCCGTTGTGCAGCCGAATGTTGCATTCGCCCTGAATCAGCGGCAGGAAATACGACCAAGCCGCTTCGGTAATATTGTTGCCTGCATCGTTGATGTAAGCAGGCGGCAGGAAGCGTTCCTGATTGGCGATATTTGCCGCACTGGTGGACTTGACAACAATGGCATATGGCTGGTCAGAAACCCGACGGAACGTCATAACAATACCGGTTTCGCCAGCCAGAGCCGCCCGAACACCAGCCGCTCCGATTTGAACCGATTCGTCAATATCGGTTTTCGAGCAGAGATGCGAGGAGCAACGCTGCATAACATTCAGTTCAATGGAACGAACCTTACATCCGATTTGTTCCCGAACGACCTGCTCCAGATATTTGCCGATGCCGGAGAGGTACTTGTGTCCGAATTCATCGGTCACACCAGACTGGAACGCAGCTGCTTCCGGGTCTGCAACGCCCTCGGAAATGGCAATGATAACAGCCTTGTGCTTTGCCATCTGCTGGCGGGTATCTTCGAGGAACTGTTCAATGGAGAACTTGCGTTCCGGCACATAGATGAGGTGCGGAGCAACTTCGCCGTTTGCGTGGAGGACAACGGAAGAGGCAGTCAGCCAGCCGGCATTCCGTCCCATGATTTCCACGATGGTCACAGACGGGGCACTGTAAACAGAACTGTCCCGTGTGATTTCCTGCATGGTGGTTGCCACATATTTTGCAGCAGAGCCAAATCCCGGTGTGTGGTCGGTAATGCAGAGGTCGTTGTCAATGGTCTTTGGAATGCCAATAATCTTGGTGTTCAAACCCTTTTCCTTGACGTATTCTGACAGTTTCAGAACGGTATCCATGGAGTCATTTCCGCCGATGTAGAAGAATGCTCCAATCTGCCGCTGTTCAAAACAGTGAATGATTTTCTGGTAAACGGTGTCGTCATCGTGCCAGTCCTTGAGCTTATAGCGGCAAGAACCCAATACGGTAGACGGTGTTTGAAGCAGCATTTCCATGTCTTCGTTGGTACGAATCATGGTTTTCAAGTCAATCAGGTGGTCGTCAATCATGCCTTCAATGCCGTTGATTGAACCAAAAATGGCATCAATGGATGGTTCTTTCAGTGCCTCACTGAATACCCCAACCAGAGAAGCGTTAATGGCACATGTAGGCCCACCGGACTGTGCAACTGCAATATTCATAAAATGCCCCTTTCCTATGCATCAAAATCAAAATAAATGTACTTCTTCTATTGTAACGGATTCTTGGAAAAATGTCAATCTGATTTTTCACTTTTTCCAAAAGAAAAACCGCCCTGCGTTGCTGTCAAAAGCGGCAGCAGGACGGCAGTCATTAAAATGGTAAATCGGAATCCGGTTCATCCGCTGCGGAATCGGTCGATTCCAGGGAAACAAAATCTGTTCCCAGCTGTTCCAGCATGGCTTCTTCGCTGGTTGGCGGCAGGGTCGTTTCCGGAATTTCAACAGACATCCCGTTGACCTGAATATCTGGGTCGTCCAAGTCAATCATCAGATAGCGGTGACCGTCTACGTTTTGCAGATGTACACAGGAGGTGAAATCTTTTTTCACCTGCACAGAAATCCCCGGAGCGGTGATAACCGTTTTCTTATCCACTAAGTTGTCGGCAGAAAGCGGATGGTTCTGTACCTTTTCCCGATAAGCGGTCTGCATTTCTTCTGCTTTTTCTTCGCTGACTCCAGCATCCAAGAGAATATCCCGTATCTGGATGTCGTCAATCACGGGCAGGTCTGCGGATGGCTCTGGGTCTTCGGCAACGCTCTGAATCCGCTCATTGACAGCGGTGATGGTGTTGTAGTTGAGTTCTTCGCCGAGGATGTCTTGCAGCATCTCTTGAAACTGTTCTTTTTCTTGTTGAGCGGTGTAAGTAAATTTGCAGCCGAGCACCTGTTCGACTAGGCTGACATTGACCTCTTTCGGCTTGCGGGTATAGTAGAGAACGTGGTTGACGTCTGGACCTCTGCCCGTAAAGGTCGGATATAGGAATCCATCGGACGGCACTTCCGCAACAATGCGGTCGGTGTCGATTTTTTTCATGATTTCGTTGTCGGTTTCGTTGTAAATCAAGCCGTCTGTCCGCACTTCAACGGGGCAGATGGCAACCGCAAGGAATGAATAATCCAGACTGTCATAGGGATTCTTTTCATCGTTGCGAGTCTTATTGAAAACCGTATAGGTGCAGTGTGCAGCTAAAATGGCATACATGGAAGTTGCATCCATCTGGCGGACAATCTGGTCCAGCAGAACTGAAACGTCCGATTCGTCTTTCAGTTTTGTGTTGAGTGCCTGATAGAGAATCTGCTGCGGAGCACCTTCTTCATAGGCTTCCTTCGGAAATTCATATTCGAGCAGTCCTTTTCCGAGTGAGCCGGAGAGCACTTTCTTGAAGGTTTTCCAGTAACAGAACGCCTCTTCCTGTGGAATGTCGTGGTATGCCTGACTATTCTGGCAGCGAATGTTCTTTTCTGCATCGACGAATGCGGTTACAACGTGATTCATCGTGAAGAGGTCGCTGGTGTCGGAGAAGTTTTTCTTTAATTCTCGCAGGTCTTTCTTATTCATGCAGGTTGGATGCCTCCTTTTTGAAGTCGGTTTCAAATTGCTGCAAAACCCGATAGAGTTTTGCAACGGGCAGTCCCATCACGGTGAAATAATCGCCCTGAATGCCCTGAATCAGCAGCGAGCCTTTTCCCTGAATGCCGTATGCTCCGGCTTTGTCGAACGGTTCGCCCGTTTCCAGATAGGCGGAAATTTCTGCTTCTGAGAGCGGATAGAACTGCACGGCGGTTTCCGAGGCGAACGAAATCGTATGGCTGCCATCTGTGACCGTTGTTCCGGTAATCACCTGATGGCGGTTACCAGAGAGCATTTGCAGCATTTCCCGAGCCTGCTCCGGCGAATGGGGCTTGCCAAGAATTTTATCGTTTAATAATACAATGGTATCGCAGCCGATGACGATGCTGCCCAGATACTGGTTGGAAACAGCTTCCGCCTTGATGTGGGAGAGATAAACCGCCGCATCTTCCGGCAAGATGTCGTCCGGAATGGTTTCGTCTACGTCTGCCGGCTGTACAATGAAATCATCTGTAATCTTATGTAACAGTTCCTGTCGGCGAGGGGAGGCGGAGGCTAAAATATAAGGCATGGTGTCCGCCCCTCCATTATTCAAAGGAATCGAAGTCAATGCCAGTGAGCAGGTTTTTCAGTTCGACTGCTTCATCTGCTGACAGGGTGACACCTTTTCCCATTTTTGCGTGTTCTGGTGCCCAGTCCCGAATGTCATACTTTGGTTCTCTGTCGTTCCAGCTGACGAGGTTCAGTTCTTTTCTCCAGCCTCTTGCATTTTCGGAAAGCACACCGATGTGTTCCACAATTTCATACTTTAATTCTGCCATGATGTTTCATACTCCTTTTTTGTAATCAAGCCGTTTGGGCTTTCAATTTTCTATTATAGCGAATTGCGGAAAAAATAGCAACCGTTTTTTTCATGAATTTTGTGTGAGAAGCGGCTGATATTTTTGATATTTATGTGAAATGTAGAAAATTTTAAGACTGTTTCAAGCTATCTTCACTACAATGAACAAAAAGGGATGCACAAGAGGATACAACAGTTTGGAGGTGAAACATTGTGGCAATTGAAACATTCCAGCGGCAAGAGATTAAGTTTCTGCTGAACGAAGTCCAGTACCAAGCCCTGACGGAACAGCTGGAACAGTACATGAATCCAGACCCATACTGTGTGGGCGGTAAGGATTACGGCATCTATAATATCTATTACGACACGCCAGATGATTATTTGATTCGGACATCTCTGGCAAAGCCGTATTATAAAGAGAAAATCCGGTTGCGGAGTTATATGTCACCGGCAAAACCAGAAGATTTGGTCTTTCTGGAAATCAAGAAGAAAATCGGCGGCATTGTCAACAAGCGGCGAATTACGCTCACACTGAAAGAAGCAGAAGCGTATATGCAACGTGGCATTCATCCGGTAGACAATGGGAAATATGTCCGGCGGATGGTGCTGGAGGAGCTTGACCATTTCTGTGACCGCTATGCACCGCTTGTACCAAAGCAGTATATCAGCTATCAGCGAGCGGCATTTTTCGGAAAGGATGACCCAAATTTCCGGTTGACCTTTGACCGACAGCTGACGCAACGGCGAACGAACCTGAATCTTTCGGCTGGAGATTTTGGTTCGTTGCTGATACCGGAAACCAGTCACCTGATGGAAGTGAAAATCGGCGGAGCAATGCCAATTTGGCTGGCACAGCAGATTGCAGCGTTGCGAATTTATAAAATCAGCTTTTCCAAGTACGGAACTGCATACCGCCTGTATTGCACGGCGGAACAGCAAACAAAAGAAAAGAGGAATGTGTCTTATGTTTAATTCTGTTTTATCATCCATTGGTTTGTCGATTGGAGCAGCCACTACGGAAACTACATCTTTCCTGAGCGATACTGTTGCAACCGCAACAGATGCCAAGACCGTTGTTGTGACCCTGTTTTTAGGGGTATTGGTTGGGCTGTTGATTAGCCTGTTGTATATCGTCACCCACCGGAAGAATGGCTACTCGCAGAGTTATGTTATGACGCTGCTGATTTTGCCGCCGATTGTGGCAATTGTGCTGAGTATGATCAACTCCACTGCCAGTGCGTTGAGTTTGGCAGGCGTGTTCACACTCTGTCGGTATCGAACGATTCCGGGTGACCCGAAAGACATTACATATGTATTCTTTGCAATGGCTGCTGGTGTGCTTTGCGGCATTGAGGGAGCAGGACATATCTGGCTGATTTTACTGTTCTATATTGTGGTGGCAGCGGTTCTGCTTGCAGTCGAATTCAGCGGATATGGCAAGTGCAAGACCAGCAGCATGACGCTGAAAATTACCATTCCGGAGGACATGAACTATACCGGATTGTTTGATGAGATTTTGAATCAGAATACCACTAGCTGGAAGCTGCGGCGAGTAAAGACGACCAATTTTGGTTCGTTGTTTGAACTGGTATACAGTGTTGAGATGAAGAACACCGTTGACCAGAAGGCATTTATTGACCAGATTCGGACGCTGAACGGAAATCTGACCGTTGTTCTGACCTTGTTCCGGTATGATGACAAGGTTTATGAAACCAATTGATTTTATCACCTCCCATTTCAAGATAGAGCAAACGCCCTTTGTCGAGATTGCATCGGCAGAGGGCATTTGTCTGTTATGAGATTGGCTGTAAAATGCAAGCCGCAGGCAACGAAAAGTTTTTCGGTGCAGTAGTTTTTCAAAAATGCTGCCGAGGTGTGGGCGAGTAGCCCACATTTGCGAAGCAA